>Ga0123355_10000567_pt1 | contig 49765 bp, 51 predicted proteins | sample TergutEmb28metaG_3_FD_89872 | JGI IMG/M metagenome (GOLD analysis project Ga0123355, IMG submission 89872) | Embiratermes neotenicus P1 segment gut microbial communities from Petit-Saut dam, French Guiana - Emb289 P1 | ecosystem: Host-associated > Arthropoda: Insects > Digestive system > Gut ...
AAAACTTGCCCTGCGGGCTTGATGTTTGGACTGGATTTGATTTTTAAGAATTCATCAAGAATTTTAAGGCAACAGCCGAAATAAGTTGATTTTGGATAAGTAATAAATTATAATTATCTAATGAATAAAGAATCAAAAGAATTTGATGACGAGTTTCTAAAAAAATGCGGTCGTATTTTTGCTCACGATTTATTGAGGTACAGCGACAATGGCGGTGATATGAAAGATATTACAGCAAATAAGGTATATAAATTTTTAGAATTGTTAGACGAAAAGACCGATAAAAACTAATATAAAACACCATATTATGCACAAATCAAGCGGAAATAGCCTTTTCCATTCATAATTTTGAGTTCGGATTCGCTATCACACAGCCCGCCAAGAGCGTCAAATCCGAACTCAGTTTCGGCTTTGGCGTTTTCTTTTATATCGCTATATTTTTGATTGACGGCTATTAAATTTCATGATACATTATGGCTATGTCAAATTTTGTTAGTTATAATGAAACACTTCATGGTGAGGTGAACAGCGTATTTAGAAAAGATAGAAAGGATTTGTTTGTTTCGGGGTCAATTTTTCTTTTTCTTGCAGTTGCTTTGCTTATAGCGGCAATAATTATGTTTTCTTTGAATGATTTTAACTTTGGCTTGATCGGCACAAATACGATTAACCCATTCACAGGCATAGGATACTTTTTGCTTTTTGCATTCTTTTTTCCTGCTATACCCGCTCTTCTTATGTTTCCGAAGGGTCTGGCATTTAGAAAAGCACTTAAAAATAAAGCTGATTGGATGGTTACGGTTGCAATAGTATCAAAGTCAAAAATGACCGAGATTGCTTCGCAAAGTTGGGGAGATAGCTCAGGCTCTATAAACGGTTCACACAACTATCAGCACGGAACTTTTCGGCAGACCTCTATGAGGTATCACTATACAGACGGACAAGGCAGAGCAAGGAAATTTAGAGTAAGAGTTAGATTTTTAACAACTTTAATGGGTGAAGCCGGTGATGAGGTTTATTTGGCACTTAGCGGAAATACACCGATTTTGCTGGCTGTTAAAACATTGCTTGATACAACAGAGAGTTCAAATATAAAGCCAAAGAAAGCGATGGAAAACAAAGCTATACTTTCCACGCAAAGCAAAGGCAAGCAATCAATTAGTGAAGAGCTTATTGCCATGCATGAATATTTGAATGACATCAAACAATTTGGTTTAAATAAAAGCACAATCTCTCCATTGACAAATGAAACCATTGAGGAAACTTTGGCAAGAGATATAAAGAATACAGAGTTGTTTATTTTACACCTTGAAATGAAAGACGGCGATGTTGACAGTAAAGCGAAACTTGAAAACATGGCAAGGTCGTGCAAGGATGCTGAATATTATTTGAATGCCGACATAGGATTCTAATTGCATATTGTTAACGCAAAGTCAAATTATAAAGTCTGTTTCCTTTTTTTCTAAAACGGCAATTCGTCGTCTACAGGCGCAAGCACCATTTCTGTTTGATACAGATATTTCAATTGTGCTATTTGGCATGAAAATTTACTGTAAATTAAAATGACAGTAAATTTATTTTGCTATGGATTTTTGCTTGACAAACGATATATGTTTGTGTATAATAATCGGATATATAAGGAGAGATACTGAAATGTACATGAATTATGCGGCAGACAAATTATCTTCTACAAAAGAAAAACATGACATAGAAGATGCTATTAGCGAGGTTTTTGAGCATTATAATGAAAATATATTGTTAGGAAACCGTATGCTGTCTTTGCCGGATGAAATCAAAAAAGATACATTGATGTGGAAGCTGAAACTTAACTCGATACAAACCAACACTATATGGATAGTTAATGCAAACAAACACTTGTCAATGAGCCAGCTTGCAGAAAAACAAGCCATGCATAAACAAGCAATTACTAAATATGTATTAGCACTTGTGAAGATGGGCATTTTGCGCCGGTTTCAAAAAGAGGATAATTATAGGTATGTTTATGTTGAGATAACTGATTATGGCAAGGAGATATTAGAAAATACCCAAGAAATCATGAGCAATTATTTTTTTAATAAGTTTACTTCTATTATGTCTTTAGAAGATATAAAGGAATTTGCTGAAATTTGCAAAAAGAAGAATGAATTTATGAATAGATTAAAATAATCAAGTTGCTGTATTGCTTTTATTTGCTTGGATTTTGGCTTTTTTGGCACACAGACATTTTTAATAAATTAATTTTCTTAGTGCATAATAATATTATTTCAATGTGAGTTAGGCAACAAAAAAATCATTTATAATATAATGGAGATAATGATGGAAAAAGAAAATATTAAACAAATATACATAATCAAAACATACTTAAATCAGGAATTTAAGGCTGCTCTTTTTCTGTGTCAAAAATTAGTTAGCTAAAAGCGCGGAATTTTTCTGTGCTTTTTGTTATATAAAAATTTGCCTTATCAAGGCAAAAGGAGAAAAAATGAAAAAAATAAAACTAATAATAATGTTGGCAGTTATGACGGTATTGTCGATACTTGTGCTGACGGGATGTCCTGATGATCCTGTTGACCCTGCTTATCACACCGTTATATGGACTGCCGGAGCAGGATTTACTTCAACAACAGGAGTTACTGCAACAGTTGACGGTGTTGAAATAACATCTGGTGAGGAGGTTCTGGAAGGTTCAACCATTGTATTTTCTTGGACTGCTTTTTCAGAAGGCTGCCGCATGAGGATACTTGTCGGAACTACGGCTACATACCTTGCGCAGACCATAACAACATTCAACCACATAGTTTCTGCGGATGTGACGATTTTGTTTTCTATCGCAACACATAATTATGCAGCCCGAGTGAGAAATAATGAGACTCGTCGTTTTTCTGCAACCTGTACTATCGCAGCATCATATTGGTTTTCATGTTATGATTGTGACGCGATCTCAACAACTTTGTGGTTTATCTATGGAACTGCATTAGGGTGCGATTTTGGAACTGATCCGGATTGCGGAGATGAGTGTGATCGATGTAATAATACTTTCATATGCAATGAATGTGCCGATTGTATTGCTGTACAGATGTATAACGATTTGCGGTCAATGGGCTTGTATGCTATACTTACTATCGGAACAGAATACAATAGAATAAGAGTTCCTTATGATGTTAGATTCGGACCGCATCCGCAAGATGTTACTTATCAATCAGTTTGGTTTCAAGGAATAGGCAATAATCGTAGTGAAGACACCTATATAAGAATTTTCCCTTCATACAGCGCTGCCGAAAGTGCTTTTGTGCAAGGGGATGTCAGGGTTGACAATGTTTTAATCAGAGGAGGCAATGTGTTTTCAAGATGGCTGTTTTCAACTATTGCAGAAATCGGGGCTCCGGGTTCTCTTGTAGACCCTAATAATCCAGGATATGCAAATCCTTATTTTTATAATCAACTTATTGAGATTGTTGTGGCATTAGAGCTTTTGGGACTAAGGACTTCGTCTTTTACATTCCCTCATGTGTTTATTGCAAGATCATGGGGCGCTTATGAAGGAGATGACAGCACAGAAACGGCTAATTTTGTAGCATGGATTTTTGCTTGTGAGGTTTGGACTCAAGCGGCGCTGACTATGCCTTATCAATATCTAGCGGATATCCCTGCAATAGCATTAACACACACATTCGGTACTATAGCTGTCGGAGGATATACTGCAGTAATAGATTTTGTAAGAGACTTTGTTGATGAAGACTTTTGCAGTGAATGTTATCCGGATACTTGCACTTGTGACGGATATTTAGTTTTGTTTACCAGAAACGCCGGGCTTTTAGAAGGTATTGGTGATTTTTGGGTTTCTACTTCAGATGGACTGCCTATTTTCGGCGGTGAAAGATTGGCTTCCGGGACTGTTATAAATGTTGAGTTTGAAGTATTAGCAGGGAATGTTGTTCAATTATATATAAGGGGCAGAGGAATCTATTCATTCCGCGCAGGCAGACATACTGTAAACCACACTATAACAAACCAAGATGTTGTTATGATGTTTAGGTCACTTTCTTATATTGAATATGTAGCGCAATCATTTTGGGATGCCGGATGGTTTGCTGAGGTTTTTCGTGATGACTTTGGCGGGGAGCGTACATATGGTTTGTTTGTTGCACACAGACAAAATCCGGACGGACTGGATATGCAAAGTGTGTCTTCTAATCAAAGGGCTCTTGGATTAAAACATTCTATCTTAGTAGACCTAGGTGTTATGGGTGTTTTAAATGAATATGTTGCAGTTTATCAAAATCTTGTATTTTGGGGAACCCGCACTGCTGTCACTCAAGCCCTTTTATTCCTTGGAGTGCAGGCATCTTCTTTTGACGACCATATGACCAGAGTTGTTCATTATACTCTTCAATTTGATTACTTGAGCGACTGGGTGGATTATATTATTTCAGACATAGACCACCTTGCTTCTATAGCCTATTTGTGGCCTGAATTTAAGTATATCATAGGACATTATGGGTTTCATGTGTACATTGATGAAGGCTTTATTGCTCATATCGGTGAGGATAATGTTGAGGTTGTAGTAATGAAGGTTGATTCTCGTGAAAATGCATTGGCGCTTGCCTATCATTTGGCGGTTGATTGTTTGACATGGGGTTGGGATTTAAGCATTGCCGTCAGTGATTGCGGCTATATAGTTTTTGTAAGCGAAGCGGCTTATTATATTAACCGCTTGATTGCTGAATTTGGCGGAACCCTTTATGTCATTACAACTGACAATATTTTAGAACTAAATAATAATTTAACCAAGCTATATTTAGCTATGAGATACCATCCGGATTTTAATTTTAATCTCAATCCGTTCCGTTTGACTCCGCATCATGTGCAGTGGTGGCACTTCAACCCGTATATTACTGCAATCTTTTCGGCTTATGAGCTAGTGCCTGGTGAAAATACCGCATTTACGATGGTGTTTATGTTTGATACACCTGAATATGCTTATAATTTTGCGCTTGCTCAAGCTTATGACAGATTTAATGTGATTAAATGCGGCTGTTGTGAACGAATTGTTGTTTTCGGACCGACAACTCAGCGTTGGGGCGGTGATTATTCTCCGGTTGATAAATTCATATCTGGGGGCTGTTGGTGTCATCCATCACCCGTATGTTTTGATTATTTCATGTTCAGTCAAGTACGGGCATCATGGTCTCAGATAGGAGATTGGAAAGTTCGCACTGCTATTGATGGTGTGGGGGATGATTATCATGGATTTGACAATATAACGATTCACCTAAGAGGAAATTATTTGACTTGGAGAGTGAATAATGTTGCAGTCATGCGCGCTCGGTTGGGATACGAAGCACTATATTTTGGTATGCACAGTATGATACGGCTTGTGTGGGTTTGGATTGCTGAAGGTCACACACTGCCAAACAATGCTATGATTAGAGAAATGGGTGGTGAGATTCAAATTCAAACAGGTGCAGTCATGACTCTAAGTCACAGAGTAGTATGGTTTGAGCGTTTTGATTGGACTCCTACTCCGGGTTTTTGTTTAGATTGTGAGCAAGAGCCGTGTATGTGCTGCGATGTTTGCAACGAAATCCCGTGCATATGCCCTTGCCCTGATTGCAATGAAAACCCATGCATATGTCCGTGTTTAGAATGCGGTGAATATCCGTGTGAATGTCCTTGTCTTGATTGCGGTGAGTTATCGTGTATATGCTTTGGCAACGGAAATGATATACCGCTTAATATTGTTATGACAGGACTGCCGAACGGCACAATAGTCGTTGTTAATAATAGTATCGGTATAGAATTTATAAACACAATACCGGGCGACATCGGCGGATTTTATGTCAATATTGCTATTCCTGACGGGTTTATGCTTGAGTCAGTCAACATCAACGGAAGAGTTTTCACAAAAGACGGTGAATTTCAATTTAACTCAAACTTGATGTCTATAGGACTTGATTATTATCTATTCTTTGTGCTTGAAGGCGATGAAACGGCTATAACCATTACTCTTGTGGTAGTTTGTGAAGATTGCGGTGAGAATCCGTGCGAATGCCCTTGTCTTGTGTGCGGTGAATTTCCGTGTGAGTGTCCTTGCCCGGATTGCGGTGAATTTCCATGTGAATGTGAGCCTGAAATACCGCAAGGACGCTTTAGACTTGATACGGCGGATACTGATTGTTGCTGCGGTATATTTTATCCAGGTCATGCAGAGTGGAATATGAATGGAGGAGATTATTCATTTATAGAGTTTATAAACGAAAATCAATTCACTTTCGCATTGATTTTCATACATATAAGCATTTGTTGTTGCAGTTATTGGATTCCGGAAATTGAAACAGACACATTGACTTTTATTGCCAGCGGCAATGCTTTAATAGCCACATGGTATCATGATATGTGGGGTGACGGCTCATACATAGTAGAGAAAAACATAACTATAACATATGAAAACGGAACAGTCACACTGATACTTGTTTTTCCGGATATATGGGACGACGGTTATGTTATGCAAGTATTCACCTTTGTGTCCGATAGTGATTAAATTTAAAACAAAATCTCCTAAAGCGTGGAGTGTGAAATGATACGCACCACACTTAGGAGATTTTGTTTTAAATTAAATTTTGAAAACAGGAGATAATAAAATAATGAAAAAAAAGTTATTTAGTATGTTTGCCGTCATTTTTGCTTTGTCGATTATGGTAATTTTTGTGGGTGCAGGTTGTGATGAAGACGGAAACAACGGACAATCAAACCTCATTGTTAGTTGGACTGCGCCTGGCGGTTTGATTGTGACGGCAGCAGTTGACAATGAAGCTCTCACTAGCGGCGGTTATGTTAGACAAGGCAATGATGTATATTTTGCATGGACAGGAGTTTCGGCGGACTGTAGAGTTGAAATCCACCGCGGAACAATGAGATTGCATTATTTAGTCGGAAACGGCAATTGGACGCTTCCTAATGTGAGAACTAATCAAAGCCTTGTATTTACTGTTATTTCACAAGATGCTCCTGATTGTAATGTTTGCGGTGATTCAGGTGAACACTGCGTTGAGTGTTGTGATGATACCGACTGTGCTATATGCAATGATGATAGTCCTAGCTGCGATGTTTGCAATGATTCGGGTGAACATTGTATTGAGTGCTGCACTCATCCGAATCCGCATTGTCCGATATGTTGTGATGATACTGTACATTGCCGAGAGTGTTGTGACGATACGACTTGTGCTATCTGCAACGAAGCATTTATTGATATGAGGTTTTCCGGCGATCATCGCTCGGGATTAAACTCTTGGGGGTTGTATGACTCTGAGGGAAACCGGCTTGATACAAATCCTGTAACAGGGGGTCAACGAGCTGTTGTATGGGTTGGTGATACTGTGACATTAAGATGGAATATGAGTATCATAGATTATCGCATAACAATGCGGTTTATCGGTACTTTAATTTTAATGACAAATGCTGCAGGTGCTGTACAAACCAGACACTCTAATGTCCTTAATACAGGCAATGATTGGTCGTTTACTTTTGAAGTTTTGCCGTCGCATTCGGTACACCCTAATCCTATAACAATGGATTTGAGGGATAATTGACCGTTTGGCGGTTGATAAAAGACCATTTATGCCCGTGAGGCATACTAAATTAAAATTAATTATTAACAAACAGGTTTTATAAATCTGACAAAACTTATTTTATTAGAGTTTATTAGAAAAAGGGGAAATCTTTCTCATGAAAAAAACAATTTTTTCTATTTTGACAGCAATAGTGTTGTTATTATCAATCAGCTTTATTGCAACGGGTTGTAACGAGTCTTATGTCACACATGAAGTTGCATGGACGATTGTTCATCCACCTACCGCAAGGGGACATGATGCTGAAAATCCCCGTTATATAAATGTACCTGTGACGGCAAGGGTTGAGAATAATGTTATTCAAAGCGGTAGCAGGGTTGTGCAAGGAAGCAATATTAATTTTTCACTTAGAATGGACGGCGTATCAAATGCCAGAGTTTATAGAGTTGAGGTATGGAGGGGTGCAGAGCGATTAACAACACAATACGGTACAGCATTTTTCTCGTTTAACAATATGGCGACATGGACACTTGAAAATGTGAGGCATACACAAAATCTTGAATTCAGACTTATTGCTCCGTATGACCTTGTTGAAACAATTTCAAGAGATGAAGCTGAAATAAAAATGACTGAACATGGTTGGTTCTTTTTTGGAATCCCAAGAGCAGAATGGAATTTTGTTTTACTTGATGTCAGATTTGCAGAAGAATATTCAACCGCAAGACTTTATGGAACAAGACATATTCATTATGCAAGTTTGGCTCAAAGAATTTATGGAGTAGGAGAGGGTGAGAATAGAATTGAAGGATTAATGGATTGGGTTGGGGATGACGGCAAAGATACCCTTATTTTACTTTATTGTTTGCGTGGCATCCGAACTGTAATTGCTGCTCAATTGTTGCAGGAATTAGGATTTACAAATGTTATTGATATCGGAGGAATTCTTGATTGGTTTGATGAGATATGGTATTGTCCTGATTTCGGAGATGCATTATTGCCTCCGGGATTATTGTTGGGCAACGATGATTGAGGCTGATAAAAAAATATGTGCCCGTGCGGCATTATAAAATAAAAAAGAACAGTTTTAATTGCAGACTGTTCTTTTTTTTATGATTAAATAAAAAAGAGCATAGGATTGTTAAACAATAAACTGGTCTTGAGGAATTTTACTTATTTTCTTAACTAACTTTAGCATAACTCCCAGGCATCTTGCCAGAGCAGTATAAATACAATCATCAAAAGAGTTCCGCAATTTGCCCCGCTCGCTTATGCCTTATAAAGGTATAAGCGTTGCCCCATAATAACAAGTTGGTATCACTTCTTTAAAAGTGAATGTCGCCATTAGCAAGTGATAAAGCGGATGATGCTTAGCTTTTGAACAGATAATTCAGCGCTACCTATAGCAATATTTGAACTAAGTAGTCGAATCGCATTGCTTGCGTGTGCCGCTGTTTGAACCATCAGCATATGAACACTGCTTTTTTGTTAGAGCGTAATTCTTAGGAATTTTGCTCTAACATCTTGATTTTTTCAATATCCTTTAGCCCTTCCTCAAAAGATTGCTTCTGAGGTTTATACTTATAGACCTCTTTAATCAACTCATTCGGATTTTTTGCCTTTCTGCCGCCATTCATGTAATAGGCAGCATAATATCCTGTTAAAATTGCGTTTGAAACATCTTTCTTTTGCCCCTCATGATAAGCCGTGATAAGTGTATTGTATTCCCAAAATTCCTAAATCCCAAATGTCGCTTGGCTTCAATCCTGCTAATGCACCAGTCTTTACAATCTCAATCCAGTTCCAAGCACCGTCTTTTTTCACTTCCTACCCCACTCTCGCTTGCTACCCCGCCTGACCCTGCAACGGTCCGTGCCTGCTGCAACTTTTTTTAAGTTTCTCTTGCACCTCCTGCTCACTCAAGCCCGGATATTGAAGTGCAAAGATAAATTTCTCTAGCCAACATGGTCATCACAAAGTTCATCAAAAGCCTTTTCTGTTAAATCAGGATTGGCTTTTTTGATTCCTGCATAAAGTAGCTTGATTTGCTCTTCAAATAGGAATATCTTTGTGGCAATGGTCTAAAGAGTGCTGTGGCGAAAAAACCTAGGGGGAGCTTGAAGCGACGGCTGCTTTTAGATGTGTTACAAAATATTACAAAATCTACGCTTCATTAAAATTATATCAAGAATTATTTTTACTCTGTTACATAAAATACTCTTAAGATGTATCAAATGAGCTTGAGTGCTTCAGCTGAGTATTCTCAATGGCTGTATACGCTAGAAAAAAAACTTAAAAATCGTTTAAATGATAGTGCGCTGATTGTAACACGCAATGAGACAAAGCGTCTTTACATTGCAGTGGCTTGTGAAAATCAAGCAAAGAAAAAAGTATCCTTTGAAATAAAGGAGGCTCTTTTAGACATCTATTCGTCTGATGCTAAATATCATTATTATAGAGAGCATTTAAATTTACCGTTGTTGTCTCTGGAAAAATACAATATATTATTGGCGGCGCTGGTTGAGTTTGATTCTCAAAGTGACAGGAGCTTGATTAAGGATACTTTTGTGTTGGAGAATGGCTTAAACATCGACGGAGTGTATAATTTTGCGTTTAGGACAGTGAAGTCAAGATGGCAAGAGATAGGAGAATTGACCAAAGAGAATGCGAGTTTTTTGTCAGATAACGAAATATTTTTTGAGTTAATAAAATATTTATTTTCGGCTATATGCCCTAAGATTGAAAGGGCATTATGCTTGTTTGACGGCAGCAAATATTTACTATATGAACCCGGGACAACTTGTCCTATAGCTGAAGCATACAATGAAGAGGAGTTGTTTTGTGCTTTAATAAAAACTGCTCCGATTTGTTTGGAGTTGAGCGGTAATATTGAGAAGGATGTAATGATTAAATTGAATACAATTTTCAAAAATGATGAAAGAAATATTAGTGCACATTAGCTTCGTTAAACAGGAGAGAATGGTAATAATAAGAACGAATTATCTCTGCTTTGGACATGAGGTGCGGGGCGTTTATAGGCGAAAATGCGACAGTTGTTACTTTTTTTAAGCTCTAGGAAAGAATCGTAAGCGGGCACTCCTTTTTTTTATCATAATTTTCTTGTATGGTTTGTTTGGCGTGACGGTGGAATCTCGCGGTTATATAAAGCGCTTGCAAGCAGATGCACACGATGTTGGTAATCAAAAAAATCATCACTCAAAAAATAATAATGCATTTCGACAAATTTATTCGTTATTTTAGTTGCCATTGACTTTGTTTTATGGTAAAATTTGGATATTAAACAAAAGGACAAGCGAATCAGATGCAATTTTTATCTAATTTTAATTTTTTATTAGCTGAAACAAACAATGGTGACGGTGGTGTTCAATGGTGGATGTGGGTGATCATGGGGGTACTCATTGTGGCAATCCTTGTTTTCCCTATGATTTCAAGACGCAAAAGAGGGAAACAGGTTAATGATCTTAGGACTACTTTAAGAATCGGTGATGAGGTGATGACGGCGGGCGGAATAGTGGGAACTATAATACAGATTATTGAGCATTCTCCTACTGATAAAGATTTTATAATTGAGACAGGGCAAGAGGATAATAAATCCGTGTTGCGTTTTGACCTTAGGGCATTATATGAAAATCGTACTAGAATTAAGGAGCTAAGAGAGGAGGCGGCAAAACAAGCGGAGATGGCAAAAATAGCAAAAGAAGAAAAGAAATCCGGAAGAGATAAGATGACTTAATATATAGAGTCCATTTTCATGTTTTTTATTCATAATTTAAAAATCCTCTGCATAGATATAATCTATACAGGAGGATTTTTGTCTAATATGAAAAATAGAAAAGTCAAAAAGCAAAACAAAAGTTATTCATTAGAAATGCTTAAAGCTATTATCGTTGCTTTAATTATCTCACTTGTTTTGATTCTAATTTCTGCTGCTATTATTGCTTTCACAAACATTCCCACCACAGCCATTCCTATTATAAATCAGGTTATACGGGGAGTAGCTATACTTGTTACTGCTATCTTGGTTTTTCGTCTGCCTAAAAACGGCTGGATAAGAGGAATTATTTTTGGTATCCTCTACACTATTATTACATTTATAGTATTTTCACTGATGGATACAGAAGGTTTTAATATTTCATTATCACTATTAAACGATATTGCTTTCGGAGCAGTGATGGGATTGATATGCGGAATTTTGTGTGTGAATTTAAGAAAGTCAAAAATATCACATCAAGTATCTTAAATTTAGGGACTGGGGAGTAGAGTCAGAATATAGATCAACAGCTATTTTGTGTTGTCGCCAGGGTCTATCAAAATCAATGTTTGTGTAAACTTAAAAGTGTTTCCTGCAGGGAGGTTGGTGAACTGATTGCGCGGAGTAAAATATATTCCTGAGTTATCAAATCTTATGGGGATATTATAAACATCACCAGTAGGGGTCTCTATCCACAGAGTCCCTATTGTGCTATCTTTGACATAATGTGTTAGTGGAATATATTGCGATGAGGTTATTAAATAATAAGCGGTGCCGTTATTAAGTGTTTGCGAGTGGTCAAGAGCGCTCGTTCCCCAAAAATTGTATGTATGTCCTGAGTATCAAGTCTTGTAAGAGAGGGGTTGAATCGCACTCACATTTTTTACTTTGTTCGCTTTGAGAACCTGCAATTCCTTGTATTCCCTGTTCACTTCTTTAGACCGCTTTCACCTCGCTCACTCTGTTCGCCTTGAGGACCTTTTGAACTTCTTTGGCAATATCTAACGGAGCTACATAAATTAAATCTAAAATTATATCGACACATTCGTTTTTTATCTCTTTTGAATAGTGAAAATATATAATTTCCTTAAAATCAATATGTGAAATTTTAGCTGAAATTGGCATATAAAATGCTTGTCTTTTTTTATTTTCTATAGTATTATATCTTTAATAAGGAGATTTCATAAATGAAACATATCAAAAAAGCTATTGAAATTGTCATTAATAGTGATGAGCATTCAGGGTGCGGAGAATGCCAAACCTCTTGCCAATCTGCATGTAAGACCAGTTGTACTGTGGGCAATCAAGAGTGTCTTAGAGAAGAAAAAGTAAATCATGTTGATAAACTAGAGAGACTAGAGGGGTAGTAGTTATAGTCATTTAAGTTGAAAATGATTGAATGTCATAAGCAGGTCTTTTTTTATCAAAACCTATATTGCAGCGTTGCTTTTTTTCGTCTTTCATGACTATATTACAATAAAAGATGGTTCACACATTTTCATGCCTAAGCAAAAAATTCGCACTTGATGTAGAAAGCGGGTCTTGTTTTGAGATAGATGATTTAGTCAAAGAGTTGATAGATAAAAGGAATTCCCAACAAGATCTTGGAGATCTTTTGGCGGGTAAGTATGAAATATCTGAAATAGATGATGCTAATCAAGAAATAGATATTTTGATTAAGAGAGGTTTTTTGTTTTCTAAACCAAAACTTTTGCCGCAACTACAAATTACTAATCAGGTCAAAGCACTTTGTGTGAATATTTCACACAAATGTAATCTTTCGTGTGCATATTGCTTTGCGGGCGGAGGTGACTATGGACAAACTGGAAGGGTAGCTGCTTCGACTAAAAATATGTCTTTGGATACTGCTAAATCTTGCATCGATTTTCTGATACAGCATAGCGGAAATAAAAGAAACTTAGAAATAGATTTTTTTGGCGGTGAGCCACTACTCAATTATCAAACAATTAAAGATGCAATTTCGTATGGCAGACAGCAAGAAAAGTTGCACAATAAGCTGTTCAAATTCACCATTACTACAAACGGTTTAAATATCACTGATGAGATGACAGAGTATTTCAACAGTGAAGTCCATAATGTAGTAATCAGTATTGACGGGCGTGAGAGTGTTCATGATATTATGCGTCCCGATATACACGGACAGCCTTCTTTTAAGAGAATTGTAAAAAATGCTGTTGCGTTCAACAAAAAAAGACAGGGCAGTTATTATATTAGAGGGACTTTTACTGCCAGGAATTTAGATTTCTCTTTGGATGTAATTGCTTTAGCAGATTTAGGTTTTAAACAAATTTCTTTAGAACCTGTTGTTTTGCCTGATGAACATCCGTTGGCTTTAAGAGAGGAGCATTTGCCGATTCTTTTAAAACAGTATGAGCTTTTAGCTAAGGAGTATTTAAAAAGAAAAGGAACGGATAGCAGTTTTAATTTTTTTCATTTTAATATTGATTTAAAGGGTGGTCCATGCTTAAAGAAGAGGTTGAGTGGTTGCGGAGTAGGGGGGGAGTATTTATGTGTGTCGGTGGACGGCAGTATTTATCCGTGCCATCGGTTTGACGGAATGGAAGAATATAAGATGGGAAGCGTAATGTGTCAATCACCAATAACACTTCAATCGCCAATAAATCAAAAATTATCCTATTACTTTCAAAAAAGCAACCTTTTAACAAAACCTCACTGCAATGATTGTTTCGCTAAATATTTTTGCAGTGGCGGTTGCAACGCAAACAATATAGAGTATGGCGGAAGTATAAACGCTGCTCATAATATTTCATGTGAATTAATGAGAAAAAGAGTAGAATGTGCGATAGCTATTAAGATTCAGAATTCATAACTCTGAACTAAGATTGATGGCTATAATAAAAGAGGATATACTACAATGAAAAAGATGTTGGATAAAATTGCTTTTATCGGAATGATGGGTACAGGCAAAAGTGTTGCGGGAAAAAAATTGGCTGAAAAATTACAACTTGCCTTTGCTGATTTAGATGATATGTTGATTTACCGTATGGGGATGCCTATAGCCCAAGCTTTTATAGTGTTTGGTGAAAAGGTTTTTAGAGATTATGAGACAAACGCCTTAATGGAAGCGGTTTGGTGTGATAGAATGGTGATAGCATGCGGGGGCGGTGTGGCACTGAAGAAAGAGAATATGGATATGCTGGAAAAATTTGTTAAAGTGCGTTTGACAGCAAGTCCTGAGACTATATTTGAAAGAATAAAGGACGATTTTAGCCGTCCTTTGATAAAAGATAATTCGCCGCCGGCTTTAGCAAAAATTATTGCAGATCGTGAGAGTTGTTATAGTAAGTATGCAGATATAACTGTGTGTACTGACAACAAGAATGTGGCGGATGTAGTTGAGGAAATTATGACTGCTTTGCTTGTTGTTGCAAAGAACGATGTGTAAAGTTTTGATGAAAGTAATCTCAAAAAAGCTAGTTTGAGTATTTAGCTCTTGTTGTTTTTATAAGATACTATTAAGAAGTAGTGTCTTATAAAAACAAGTCATTTGAGAAATTCCAACAAATGTTGAATCTTGAAAGATCATAAGAGAATAGTTTTATTCCGTCGCAAGAGAAACTTGATTTAAATCGATTTTTAAAAAAACGGTTTATAAAGAGTTTATAATATTTTTTGATTTGCATTTTGTTTATTTTAGGAAACGCATTTATCGCTCCTTCTACAATTTCGCTGCCTGCTTCATTAAATGCTAACATTCGCAATAAAAAGTATTCATGCAAAGGATAAGGACCTAAAATGTTTTCGGTTTCTTGTCCTTTTTTCAATTCGGGAGATATCGGAGTTGCTAAAATATCTTTTAAACACGCAACTAAATCGGCATTATCATTGTTTTGGTTAATATATTCAGTGACAAGCGATTTCACGGCAGATTTTGTTAAAGAATTGATAGGATTATAGTGTGCTAGTATATCGCCTCCATAAGTAGAAAAACCTAGGGCTGACTCAATCATGTTAGAAGTTCCTAATAATAATGCTCCGTGCTTATTTGATAGGTCTAATAAAATTTTAGCTCTCTCTCTCGCTTGAGTGTTTTCATATACAACATCTTTTTTAAGATGTCCGATTCTTCTTAAATGACGGCTTGTGCTTTGTGCTATAGGAATTTCAAAAAACGACACGCCTAATTCGGCTGCAAGAGTTTGAGCATTATTTTTTGTGCGGTCAGAAGTAGGGTGAGAGGGCATACTTAGTGCAATGATATTTTTTCTGTCAAGTTGGTATTTATCAAATGTGTTTACTGCTAATAATAAAACACATGCAGAGTCAAGTCCGCCGCTCAATCCTAAAATGACTTTTTTATTTGAAATATCGCTAAGCCTATAATATATGCCTCTTGCAATTATTTCAAAAGCTTCATTTTTATCTTTTATATCAAACGAATGGACAAAGGGTGTGTCTATAGGGGTAGGAAGAGGTATTGTTTCTGGGCTTGAAGTAGTGAATGTAGAGGTGTCTAATGTAGAAGCGGCTAAAATTTGTCCTTTTGATGCGATTATTTTGTCGCCTGCGCGAACATAGTCTTTGGTCGAATCGCTTGGATGAGAGCAGGCTAGTATGCAATAAGCGCCGCTGTTTCTAAAACTCATCTTTCTGACTGCGCTTTTTTTGTTTTCAAAGCCTCCAATATATGCCGGATAGCTTGCCGGGACGGCGATAATGTTGGGTTTCTCATCAAAAAAATTGTAGCTTTCTTCTAGTTGTTTCTCACTGGCTATCACTAATTTTAATCCGTTATCCATAATAAATTGATACGGACCTGATAATGTGCGGTTATAAACATTGAAAGGAATTTCTGCCAATGTTTCAGTGGGACTATCATTTAGGATGACGACACCTTGCACTTTTTTATTTTTAATAAAGGCAGCTAAATCGCAATCATAAAACGGAAAACCTATGATTGCAGAAGTGTGTATATTAGCAGCAATTTTTTTAACAGCAACAATCGTATTTTTTGCGACAATAGAAAAATTACGCATATCATAGATTTCACCCGTTACAGCATTTTTGGGCAGTACGGCTAAATCGGCATTGCAATTATTGATTTCATTGATTATCGCAGCCGTGTTTTTTTTGATATTTCCTATAAATACCTTAGGAGTAATAGCGGCAATTTTTAAGTCTTTTTTCATGATAGGTAAATTTTACCATATTAAAAAAATTTTCGCAACTAAATTTGAGTGCTAAAATATATGATAAAATCTCTTGCAATTTATTTTTTTAGCAATTATAATAATAGTATGAATATCAAACTATTAAAGAGCGGAACAGATATTAGAGGTGTAGCAATTGGTAATGGGATTACATTAACCAAAGAAGCAGCTAAAAGATTGGGTTTGGCTTTTGCCATTTTTATAGAGCGTCAGAAAATAAAACAGCTTGGCAATAGTGATAGATGTTGTCAACCGCCCGCTTTAAGAATAGCCGTTGGTCATGACTCTAGGCTTAGTGCAGAGGATATAAGTGAAGCGACGACAGAAGGTCTAATGCATAAATGCAGTGAAGTATTGTTTTGCGGTCTTAGCTCTACTCCTGCGATGTTTATGACTACGGTGCTTAACGGCTGTGACGGGGCGATAATGCTCACTGCAAGCCATCATCCTAAAAACAAAAACGGGTTTAAATTTTTTACTAAAAACGGCGGCATAACAAAAAGTGATTTAGATGAGATAATAGAAATTGCTGAGAATTTGGAGTTTACATATAATAACGGGGTAGCTACCTTAATTAAAAAAGATTATTTAGAAATTTATTGCAATCACATGAAGGATTATCTTATTAGGGAATTGGGGGATGAGCAACCGCTTAAAGGATATAAAATTGCAGTAGATGCCGGCAACGGTGCGGCAGGATTTTATGCATCTAGGATTTTGCAGCCGTTAGGGGCTGATATATCGTCTAGCCAGTTTCTTGACCCTGACGGGAACTTTCCTAATCATGTTCCAAACCCAGAGGACAAAGAGGCGATTGAAAGTATTTCAAAAAGGGTGGTAGACACCAAAAGTGATTTAGGAATTATTTTTGATACAGATGGGGATAGGAGTGCTATTGTGCTAAGGGACGGAAAGGAGGTCAATCGTAATAGATTGATTGCTTTGGCGGCTGCGATTGTTATTGAGGAGGAGAAGAATAAGGCGAGGTTTTTACAGAATGACATTAAAAAAATTAAGCCGATTGTTGTTACTGACAGCGTAACCAGTGATGGATTAAGAGAATTTATTGAGAGTCTGGGCGGCGTACACATTAGGTATAAACGGGGCTATCAAAATGTGATTGGGTATGCTAAAAAATTATGTGATGAGGGTCAAAATGCACCTTTAGCGATTGAAACAAGCGGGCATGGAGCATTGAAGGAAAATTATTTCTTGGATGACGGGGCATATTTGGCGGCTAAGATTTTGATTAAAGCGATTAAATTGAAAAAAGAAGGCAAGGATTTGGATAATTTGATTAAGGATTTGAAAGAACCGTTAGAGGAGAAAGCGTTTAGGCTTAGCTTAGGCGGGGAGAATTGGCAAAAAACAGGTGCGGAGGTGCTGGGACGGTTTGAGGAGTTGGGCAAAAAGTATCTCGTGGCGGAGGACAGCTTTGAAGGAATAAGAGTGTACTTAGAGGGCGGCTTTTTTATGGCAAGGATGAGTGTACACGACCCTGTTGTTGCAGTGAACATTGAAACGGATAAGGTTGGAGGAGCAGATAGGATTGAGGCGATATTGAGAGAGGAATTGAAGGGGATTGATTTGAAATGGTAAATAGCAGAGCCGGACATTGGCCGTCCATGCTGGGCGATATCAATAGTTGGTATATAAGTGGAAAAGTTGGGTGCTGTCATCCTGAGCGTAGCCGAAGGATCTTCGCAGTTGGCTTATAACAGATGGGCAGAATAAAACTTAAAATATCATTGTGAAGGGTTATGTTTTGTAATTGTTATAATTTCAGATGGAAAACTCTGTGACAATCTCGCCTTATAAAAAAAACATGGAGAAAAAGTGTGACTGATAGTCTAGTAAATAACGATAAACGCAAAATTCAAAAAACTGCTGGTATTATTTCTATTGTAAATTATTCAATTAGAGTAGCTGTTTTTTTACCATTAGCAATTTTGGCAATATTAGAATTTGGCGTAATTTCAGGTTTCCCTCTTGTTTTTTCGGCTCTTGCAATACCAGCAGCAACTTCTTTAGGGTGGGCTCAAAGATTTTTGCGTGGCAAATTAATCGGTGTTGGTCAGTTTAATGCTTCGGTTGTTATTAATATAGTGTTTCACTTGATAGCGATGAGTGTTCTTTTTATTCTAACACTAAATACAGCACCTTTTCCTTTGACGCGGTTGTTTTCAATATTAGCAATTTTCTTTTTAGCATTACCTGCACCCGTTGCTGTTGATTTTATTATTAAGAATTTATTAGGTCAATATGAAGCCATCATTAAAAAGGAAAATGAAGAGCAGAATAAAACTACTACTGTATTAGATGGTTTTAATGGCGGTTTTTCACCACAGCCTTTTCAACAGTTTTCGCAAGTAACTGGGAGGTATTGCCCTAAATGTAATTATACAATCAGTTTAAATGCCTGCTTTTGTTGTGCGTGCGGAGAGGTAGTAGGTAAGAATTGTGCAGGTTGTGGGGCAACCGTAAGAGTGGGAGAAATGTTTTGTGGTGCTTGTGGTGTGAGAATGATTGAATAGAGTGTCATTAGATAGTGAGATTGCACAGGATAAATTGGCAATTATCTTGCGAGTTTAGATATAATTACAAATTACACATAACAAACAAAGAGAGGCAATTAAAATGAGAAACGAAAAATTAGACCAACAATGCGTCAACGCAATCAGAGCGTTGTCTATGGACGCTATTCAAAAGGCTAAGTCGGGGCATCCTGGTTTGCCGCTTGGGGCGGCGCCTATGGGGTATGAGTTGTATGCTAACCACCTAAAATTCAATCCTAAAAATCCTGATTTTTTTAATCGGGACAGGTTTGTTTTGTCTGCCGGACATGGAACAATGCTATTATATAGCTTGCTGCATCTTTTTGGATACGACATTTCAATGGAAGACATTGAGAATTTTAGACAGCTGAATTATAAAACCCCCGGTCATCCTGAAATCCATATTACGCCCGGCGTAGACTGTTCTACAGGACCGCTTGGACAAGGCATTGCAAATGCTGTAGGACTAGCTATAGCAGAGACAATTTTGGCTAAACGATTTAATCGAAACAGTTTCAATCTTATTGATCACTACACATATGCGCTTTGCGGAGAGGGTTGTTTAATGGAAGGCATTGCAAATGAGGCGGCGTCTTTAGCCGGTACGCTTGCTTTAGGCAAACTCATTGTTTTATATGACTGCAACAAAATTACTATTGAGGGGCATTCTGATATTGCTTTTTCTGAAAATATTGCTACCCGCCATATCGCTCAAGGCTGGCAAGTCTTGGTTGTAAAGGACGGCAACAATTTAGATGAAATTTCTAAAGCGATATCTGACGCAAAAAATGAAAAAAAGAGACCTTCTTTAATCATAATAAATACCAAAATCGGATATGGCTCGCCAAGAGAAAACACACCTGCTGCTCACGGAATGCCGTTAGGTGAAGAAGGTATCTTAAAAACCCGCCAAAATCTAGGCTGGACATATCCGCCTTTTGTTATTCCTGATGAAATTTATGCACATTGCGATGCTGTGGCTAAAAAAGGACAAACAATAGAAAAGAAATGGAATGCGCTCTTAAATAAATACGAGGCAGCGCATCCGGATTTATATGAACAATTCAAAGCCTCTACTACTATAATTCCTGCTTTATCAAGAGTAGACTTTGAAAGAATTTATTCTGAAGTAAGTGCAACTACGATGGCTACAAGAAAAGCAAGCAGTATTATACTTAATAAATTGGCAGATTTTATGCCGGAATTTTTGGGCGGAAGCGCAGACTTAGGTCCTAGCAATTTGACTATACTAGATGAGAAAGGGAGTTATTCAAAGGACAACAGACTAGGGCGCAATATACATTTCGGCGTAAGAGAACACGCTATGGGTGCTATTGCAAACGGTTTGGCGTTGCATGGAGGTGTCCGCCCTTATTGTGCGACATTTTTCTCATTTAGTGATTATATGAAAAATGCTGTGCGCATGAGTGCCATTATGGACTTGCCTGTGGTATATGTTTTTACGCATGACAGTATCGGTGTGGGTGAGGACGGTCCTACGCACCAGCCGATAGAGCATTTGGCAGGTCTTAGGGCAATGCCAAACCTAAAAGTATATAGACCTGCCGATGCGTGTGAAACTGTGGCAGCTTATAAGTCAGCTTATTCAGAGACTATACCGACTGCTGTTATTGCATCAAGACAGGATTTAATCGGTTTGGATAAATCAGATTTAGATGAAAATTATTTAGGGACAAGTATAGATGAAGCGATGAAGGGTGGTTATATAGTATATGATGGCAAGAAAGCAAAAGCAGTTATTTTGGCAAGCGGAAGCGAAGTATCATTGGCGATTAATGCGGCTAGGAGACTATGGGAAGAAAGAATTTCAGTACGAGTAATTTCTATGCCGTGTATGTCTGAATTTGACAGGCAAAGTGACGAGTATAAAGAAGATGTATTGCCCGACAGGATTAGAGTGAGAGTAGCGGTTGAAGCCGGTGCCAGTTTGCCTTGGGGCAAATATGTAGGACTGGACGGGGACTATGTGTGTATTGATAGATTTGGCGAGAGCGCTAAACCGGAAGTGTTGTTTGAACGGTATGGAATAACGGTGGAGAATATTGTTGATAAGGTTAAGAAATTGCTATAATCTAATAATCATCTTATGCGGCAGCCTTTAAAATTAGTTGCAATCACCTTTAGTATATGTTATACTATCTTATAATCATATGTCAGTATTACCAATCGTCGCTATAGTAGGTCGTCCTAATGTGGGCAAAAGTACCTTCTTTAATAAAATTTGCGGCAAAAGAATATCAATAGTAAAGGATGAACCCGGGGTTACTCGGGATAGAGTATATGCAAGTGCCGAGTGGTGCGGGCATAATTTTACATTGATTGATACGGGCGGAATAGTTTTTAATAATGATGAATTAAACAAAAGCATCAAATTGCAAGTGGATGCAGCGTTGGAGTTGGCTGATGTTATAGTCTTTTTGACGGACGGGAAAGAGGGAGTTACTGCACTGGATTTAGAAATAGCAAAATATTTAAGAAAGACTAAAAAGTCTATTGTGCTGACTGTGAATAAACTTGATAATTATGAGTTGGATTTAGCATATGAATTTTATCAATTGGGGCTGGGTGAGCCTAATGCGATTTCGTGCGAACAGTCAAAAGGGTTGGGAGATTTGTTGGATGAAATAGTTAAATGGTTTGAGAGAAAACCTGAAGAAGAAGACACATCATTAAAAATTGCGGTGGTTGGCAAGCCTAATGTAGGCAAATCGTCGCTTACTAATAAGATATTGGGATTTGAAAGAGTTATAGTAAGCCCTATAGCAGGCACTACTCGTGACGCTATAGATACTCCGTTTATACATGGCGAAAAGCATTATACTATCATAGATACGGCGGGTTTAAGGCGTAAGAGGGCGATTGAATATGATACAGTTGAGAGTTATTCTGTTATGCGTAGTTTGACTGCGATTTCAAGAGCGGATGTAGTACTGATTATGATTGATGCAAGTGACAAAATTTCAGAACAAGATATAAAGATTGCCGGATTAGTGCATGAATCTAACAAACCGTCAATAGTGATAATGAATAAATGGGATTTAGTGAAGAAGGACACTTATACTTCGGAAAGTTATTTAGAAAAGTTAAGAGAAGACCTTAAATTCATGCCTTACTTTGAGAGTATTTTTATTTCGGCTGAAACAGGGCAAAGAGTGGATAAAATTTTTTCTCTAATAGAAAAAGTACACGCAAATACCAACAAAAGGATTACTACAGGAGTGTTAAACGATGTAATCAGGGAAGCATTGTCTTTGACTCCGCCTCCGTCGGTTAGCGGCAGGCGGTTAAAAATAATGTATGCTACTCAGCCTGAAACAAATCCGCCCAAGTTTATTTTCTTTTGCAACGACCAAACTCTTGTGCATTTTTCGTACAGACGGTATTTAGAAAATAGTTTAAGAAAAGCATTTGACTTTTCTGGTACTCCTATCAAGCTATATTTTAGCGACAAAAAAGAAGAAGAGTAAATTTCTCTATATTAAGTAAAGGAGTATTTATGAAATATCGTAAATTACTAATCGTATTAGCGACATTCAATGCAGTGGTGAACACACTATATTTAGTTAGATTTTTCGGAGTGCTTGGTCCTGAAAGTGTTGTATATGGTTATGTGCCGTGGTTTATGTCGTTTGCGTTACCTAACATTGTTTTTAGCTTGATAGCATGGCTTTTGGTTGTGGCGCTATTAAAGAGATATGAGATACTTGCGATGATAGCAGGATTTATAAATGCTGGCGGCTTAATTTTTCATGCGCTAAACGGGCTAATGTTTGGTGTTTATTCGGGCTCCTTTGCAGCAATGACAACATTTAATACAATCTTTGAAATTGTTGTTTATCTGTACGGTTTAATAATTGCTGCATTTTATATTTTGCAATTTTTGCAGGTTATTAAAAAAATATCCAATAAAAACAAAAATTATTCTGTCTAACTAATCACAAAAGGAGAAACAACCAAACGATGTGGCAGCGCATATTTGATATTAGATTTAGTGGCGGACAACCAGTGGTACAATTTGTACTTATTGCAATTGTAGTCATTGCTTGTTATTTTATCGGCAATATAAATTTTTCTATTATTATAGCTAAAGCTAAAAAAATTGACATAACTAAAAGCGGAAGCGGAAATCCGGGAACAATGAATATGGCAAGGACGCTTGGTACAAAATGGGGATTGATTACTCTCATTTTAGATGCTGCAAAAGGGGCGACAGGGGCAATCTTAGGCTGGTATATACTATGGTTTGGGCGGTACCCTAGGGATGTTCCTCAATTATTTTATTTTGGAAATGATTTAATTGGATTGCTTATTGGCGGTACTGCGGTAGTTTTAGGACATATTTATCCAGTATTACTCAAATTCAAAGGCGGCAAAGGTGTGGCAAGCACAATAGGAGTTTGTTTTGTTTTGACAAGTACAATCGCTTGGTGGGTCCCGTTAGTAAGTTTTGCCGTTGCAATAATTTTGTTAGAATTCCATAAAAACGGCACCATTGCAAGTTTTATGACTATCACTCCGCCTATTGCAGTATTTGCTTATGCAATAGCTGCTCGGGATGGATATTACCAAGCTCCGCCTATGACTCGCATAGTTGCCCCCCTTATCTGTGTATTTTTGTTTTTGCTTGTGCTTTGGATGCATCGTTTAAATATCTATCGTGCATTAATAGGAGTAGAGAATAAATCAAGTGCGGGTTTTGGTAAAATATTAAAAAAACTGAGGAGAAAAGTAAAGGAAAAGTAAAGGAACTAATATGAAAGATATTCAATTCAAAATCACGGGGATAGAGTTCCCTGTTCTAGAAACAATCAAATTGACTTTGACTGCTGACCAAAAACTTCATTCCATCACTGCAGGTCAATTTTTACAGTTGGAGGTGCCTGATAATTCTCTTATTCTTAGACGACCATTTTGCATTTATGACTACGATGATTATTCGGTAGTACTTTATATAGCTGTCACAGGCAAAGGTACTCAAGCATTAGAAAATTCTAAAATCGGTGATACATTAAAAGCTATATTGCCTTTGGGAAACGGTTTTAATGTGGACAAATACAAAAATATAGGCATTTTGGGCGGAGGGATGGGCTGTGCGCCGTTATTTAGAATCACGAAGGATTTTAAGGATAAAAATTTCTTTGCATATTTAGGTTTTAATTCTAAGAATAGGGTTTTGTTTTTTGATGACTATGAAAAAACTTGCAAAAAACTGGTGATCACTACAGCGGACGGAACGGCGTATGAAAAAGGATTCGCACTTGACTATATCAAGAAAGATTTATTGCAACTTGATGCCATAATAATGTGCGGACCGCATGGATTAGTCAAGGCGGCAAGAGAGGCTTTCAAAGACATAGCTATTCCTGTTTTTGTATCGTTAGAAGAACGGATGGCTTGCGGAGTCGGCGCGTGTTTAGTTTGTACCTGCCCTATAATTATGGAGAACGGTCAAACAAATAAGCGTGTATGTGCTGACGGTCCGATTTTTAATTTGCAGGAGGTGGTAGTATGACGGATTTAAAAGTAAATGTGGCAGGAGTTGAATTTAAAAATCCTATTATCACAGCAAGCGGTACTTTTGGATTTGGAAGAGAATACAATAATTTTTATGATGTGTCAATTTTAGGCGGTATTTGCACTAAAGGATTGACATTAGAATCAAGAGAGGGCAATGATTCTCCTAGAGTAGCAGAAACGCCTAGCGGGATATTAAACAGTGTGGGGCTGCAAAATCCGGGGGTTGATAAGTTTATACAAAATGAATATGAGTTTTTGAAAAACCTTGACACTGTGGTGATTGCAAACATTGCAGGCAATACTATAGAAAATTATTGTGCTGCTATAGAAAAAATCTCTTTGACAGATTGTGTGAATATGATAGAGTTAAACATTTCTTGCCCTAATGTAAAAGAGGGCGGAATGGCTTTTGGTGTAGATCCTAAGTCAGCAGAAAGAGTAGTAAAAGCTGCTAAAAAGGTCGCAAAAAAACCGCTCATTGTCAAGTTAAGCCCCAATGTTTCGAGTATCAGTGAGATAGCCAAAGCTATAGAAGGTGCAGGTGCAGATGCCGTCTCACTCATCAACACACTTGGCGGTATGGCAATAGACTACAAAACCCGCCGTCCTATCCTGGCAAATATTTATGGCGGTCTCTCAGGTCCTGCTGTCAAGCCCATTGCCTTAAAAATGACTCATGAAGTCTATAAAGTTGTAAGAATCCCCATCATAGGCATGGGCGGAATTTCTACAGCAAAGGATATTTTAGAGTTTATGATAGCGGGAGCAAGTGCTATCCAAATTGGAACAGTTAATTTTTTTGAACCAAATATTGGAAAAACGCTTATTAATGATTTGACAACTATATTAAAAGAGTGTAAAATAAATAGGTTAAGTGATTTCACTGGGTCAATCATCATTTAGGAGAAACTATTCAATGACAAAAACAGAGGTTTTAAATTCATTTGAAAAAACGGGCGGAATGCTTAGAGGACATTTTATATTGACGAGCGGCCGGCATTCGGATACTTATATGCAGTGTGCAAAATTGTTTGTTGACACACTAGAAAGTGAAAAGATTTGCAGTGCTTTGGCTGATAAGTTGCAAAAATACGGTGCAACGGCTGTGGTGTCGCCTGCAGTCGGCGGGATTTTGATGGGCTATGAAGTTGCAAGGCAATTAAAGGTTAAAAATTATTTTGCCGAAAGAGAAGGCGGTGCTTTTGCTTTGAGGCGCGGTTTTGAGATTGAGAAGGGGACAAAGGTTATTGTGGTTGAGGATGTGGTCACAACGGGCGGGTCGGCTAAAGAAGTTGTGGCTTTGTTGCAAGGAATGGAAATAGAGGTTGTGTGCGTCGCAAGCATTGTGGATAGAAGCGGCGGCAAGGCGGATTTTGGCGTGCCCTATGAGGCACTTTTGACGCTTGAAATCGTTACGCATGACCCAAATGATTGTTCTATTTGCCGAACAGGAATTCCGGCAGTTAAACCGGGGAGCAGAGGACTCAAATAATATTTACCAAATTTTAACATACTATAAAAGAGGAAAACATCATGCCTAAGAAAAAACAAAAAAACATTTTAGTTAGATATTTGACACCATTTGGTTTAAGACAAATCGGTGATATAATTATATTTATATTAGCGCCAATCATGACTATTTTAGGAATGATTTTATTTGAAAGGGTTACGCACTATGTATTACCTGTTGGATTAGGACTGTTTATTTTAGGGTTTAGTATTGCACTTTTTAGGTCATTGACAGTACTTTTGACAACAAAAAACAAGCGCGCGCCTGAGTATAAGCGGGCGATTGTGAATTCTATAATTATGGGTGTACTGCTAATTTTAGCGATAGTAGGATTCATTTTATTTTTTACTGTTGCGATAGTATAAATTAAGCGCGCAGTTTATTATTTGCTCTACAGTTTTACTATGACAGTTTTATGATTTTTATAACTAACCTTTCCTAAGGTTGCACCTGCTTGTTTGTGGACATACTTTATTTGAGTATAGTCCACTTCTGCTTTGTTTAAGATTTTAACTTTAGAGTGTTGTGCGGCTAGGCGAGCGGCGTGGAGTATTACGCTTTGCGGGACTTGCTTGTTGTGTGTTTCAACTATAACATGGCTTCCTGCAAAGTCCTTGATATGAAACCATAAATCATCTTTGTTTGCTTGTTTGACCAGTCTGTCATTTTGAATATTATTTTTGCCGATTTTTATTTTAAATCCATCAAATTCTTCTGAGCGGATAGGGGATAGGGTGGGTTTTTTTGTTTGTTTAGCCAATGTAATCAGCTTCAAATTTGACATATTTTCAATTATTTCTGTTAATTCATCTAAAGATGAAATGCTCTCTAAATCTTCTTTTAGGGCTTGGTATAGCAATACTTCTTGCTCAGCTTTGGTAATAAGGTCGACGGTAGTAGTCAAAGCCCGTCTTTTTTTAGAGTATTTTTTATAATATTTTTGTGCGTTTTTTGGCGGTGAGAGCATTGGGTCTAGCGGAATCTTTGCTGTAGTATTGTTATAGTAGTTTTGTGTAATTAATTCTGTAGCGCCTTGTTTTAATTTATAGATATTAGCTGTTATTAACTCTCCGAAAATCCTATCATCCTCTAGGTTTTCACAGTCTTTCATTTTTTGATGAAAGTCGCTAAGTTTTTTTGCAGCTCGTTTTAGGTTATTTTTTGTCAATGTTAAGTACTTACTAGACTTTGATTTTAATCTTTCGTTTAAGTCTTTATTTTCAAAAAAACAATTCATCGTTTCATTTAGAGTAGAGAAGAATATATAATCACCTTTAATTGAATTATATGGACGGATAAAAAAATCAATATATGGATTGTATAATTCTTCGCGATCATTAGTGTGATAGTTTAGTAAAATGCAGGGTTTAGCTTCATCATTAAATAAAGCGTAAAGAGAATTAAAAAGAGACAAACTATCATTTGGTTCAGCATTATGAAGGGCTTCATTTATACTGACAGGAGATATGCCTTTAATTTGGTTAATTAAATCTTTTGCTGAGTCGTCTGTTTTAGGGTAAAAATGCAAAATTTTTTCTTTATCTAATGGGGCGAATTTATTATCTTGAATAGGAACAGAATATATTAAGCCAGGCATTACGGCTCTTTTTATGTTATCATCAATAGGGATATGTTTGGCACAATCTGTGATTTTTTGGGTTTGTTGATTGACAAGGATTGCATTTGAATACCTCCCCATAATCTCTAGTACAAGCTTTTTATCTTCTTGTATTCCTAATTCGTTTCTGAATAAAAAATTGATGTTGATTATTCTTTCAAAGGGTTCTTGTGTGATGCTCTCAATAATACCTCCGCCCATATTTTTTCTAAGATGCATACAAAATGAATACGGAGTAAGAGGCGAAGGTTTAGTTTCTTTAATCAAGTGCATTCTTGAGTGGTTGCTAAGAGAAATTAACAGGAAATAATTCTGTCCTTTATTTCTTATAGACAGAATTATTTCATCCTTAAATGGCATGGTAATCTTATTGATTATACCGCCTCTAAGGGCTTTATTGAGTTCATTTACAATGAATGAGTATGTTAGTGCATCTTGCGGCATAGTTTTTTAATGCATTATTTATAATAGCTGTTTAGAAATCTGAAAATAGATCTCTAACGGAATCATTTATGCTATTTTCTTTTTAGTCAACTTCGGTTCTTTGCCGTCCACTACACAATCCTTTTCAATTAAAATACTTTTAATTGTTTTATCTGACGGAGCTTTAAACATAGTGTCAATTAAAAAGGTTTCAATAATAGATCTTAAACCTCTTGCACCTGTGTTTAATTCAATTGCCTTGTGCGCAATGGCGTCAATAGACTCGCTGTCAAATACCAATTCAATTCCGTCCATTTCCATCAGCTTAACATATTGCTTTATAAGCGCATTTTTAGGTTCTACTAAGATCTTTTTTAGTGCAGCTTTGTCTAAAGCCGATAAAGTCACTGTTACCGGTACTCGTCCCACAAATTCAGGAATAAGCCCGAATTTAATCAAGTCAGGCGGTTGTACAATCTTTAAATCTTCAAATCTGTCAGCATCATTTTTACCCTTAACACTTGCCCCAAACCCAAGTGCCTTAGCACTTGTTCGCTTGCCGATAATTTCTTCTAAACCCACAAATGCACCGCCAAAAATAAACAAAATATTAGTAGTATCTATTCTCAAAAATTCTTGCTGCGGGTGTTTTCTGCCGCCTTGAGGCGGAACATTGGCTATAGTACTTTCTACGATTTTGAGCAGCGCCTGCTGTACACCCTCGCCTGATACATCTCTTGTGATACTTACATTTTCACTCTTTCTTGCCAGCTTGTCAATTTCATCGATATAAATGATGCCTTTCTCAGCTCTCTCAATGTCATAATCGGCGGATTGAATGAGTTTTAGCAATATATTTTCTACATCCTCACCCACATATCCGGCCTCAGTTAAAGTGGTGGCATCCGCAACTGCGAAAGGGACATTAAGAATTTTTGATAAAGTTTGGGCTAACAAAGTTTTGCCGCAACCCGTAGGTCCTAACATAAGGATATTGCTTTTATTCAGCTCAATCTCGTCACTGCCTTTTAAGTTGTTTTGAATTCGCTTATAATGGTTATATACAGCTACAGAGAGCGTGCGTTTTGCTGAGTCTTGACCGATGATATATTCATCCAGTTGATTTTTAATTTCCTCTGGGGTAGGGAGGGTGACACTTTTTTTGGTGTCCGGGGTTTTATTTTTTTTCTTAATTTCATTTTGGCAAATAGAAACACAGTCTTCGCATATAAAGACATTATTAGACGGACCTGCAAGCATATGAGATGCAAGGCTGTCCGGTTTATTGCAAAATGAGCATTTTGGTTCTATGTTCATTGTTTTATGTTTTCTCCGTAAATATATGAAATAAAAACAACAGGCAAAAGTTTAAAGGTAGTATAGTGACTTTGTTATGCTTTTATTTTATATTAATCTATATCCTTTTTTCAAATATTTTATCTATCAGCCCATAGCTAAGAGCCTCTTTTGCTGACATATAATTATCTCTGTCTACATCTCTTTCTATTACTTCCAAAAGTTGACCTGTATTTTTAGCAAGGATTTTATTGAGGCGGTTTTTGATTTTTAGGATATGCTGTGCCGCTATGGCAATGTCGCTTGCCTGCCCTCTTGCTCCGCCTAAAGGCTGGTGAATCATTACTTCAGAATTAGGCAAAGCATAACGCTTGCCTTTAGCGCCGGCAGATAATAAAAATGCTCCCATGCTTGCTGCCATGCCTACGCACATAGTTGACACATCGCATTTGATATAGTTCATAGTGTCATATATACCCATGCCTGCCGATACGCTGCCGCCAGGTGAGTTGATATAGAGTGAGATATCTTTTTCAGGATCTTTTCCTTCTAGATAGATTAGCTGTGCAATTGCAACATTTGCCGATACATCATGTATTTCGCCCGAAATGAAAACAATGCGGTCTTCTAACAGGCGTGAATAAATGTCATAAGAGCGTTCACCTCTATTAGTTTGCTCTATGACCATAGGTATAAGTGTACTTTTGATATCCATGTTGGTTTATTTTTGTCTCCTTGATATAGTATAGGGAAGGTCGTCTGTGTTTGATAATAAGCGAATTCAGAAAAGCCGAGTCTTTAAGCGGGGGGAAGTGAGTTTTAGCCCGCCTTTTTTATTATAACCCTTTATATTGTTATAAAAATCAACGAAAAATAGGGGAATAAGGGGGATTTTGTAAGCGTAGCAACACCTTCATTATGGGTGTTCTAAACATTCTTATTTCTTTCCTTTTTTCTCAATTTTATTGTTAGCCAATAAAAATGCCATTAATCTCTCACTGATAAGCATACTTTTAACATAATTACGATATTCATCGTCAACATTCTTCATAAACTCTTCTTTTGTTTTTTTGCTTGATTCAGCCCGTCTTTCTAAATCGGCATCAATATCTTTTTGATTAATATCCAATTTCTCAGTTTTAATAATTTCCTCTAAAATTAATCTGGTTCTGACATTTTTTTCTGCTTGCAACTTGTTTTGTTCGTTAAATTTTTCTCTGGTGTCGCCCGTCATCTTAAAATAATCATCTAATTTCAAACCGCCGTACATATATTGCAATTTTTGTGCAAAATCATTAAGCATATAGCTTTGCTCAGTTTTGACCATACACTCCGGCACATCCAGCTTAGCATTTTTGACAATTTTATCTATCAAAGCCTGTTCATTTTCTGCTTTCTCTTTATTGATCGCTTGTTCATTTAGTTTCTTCTCAATATCTTCTCTCCACTCTTTCAAGTTGTCAAATTGCGACACCTCTTTAGCTAATTCATCATCGACAGGCGGCAATTCATTTTTGAAAATGTTGTTTAGTGTTACACTAAAAATTGCGTCTTTACCTGCCAAATCCGCCGAGTGATATTTTTCTGGGAAGGTCACTTTCAAGTCTCGTTTTTCTCCTTTTTTCATACCCACCATTTGTTCTTCAAATCCCGGAATAAATGATCCGGATCCAAGTGTTAATTCTTGTTTTTCAGCTGTTCCGCCATCAAATTTAACTCCGTCCACACTCCCGCTATAATCCAAATTCACCACATCGCCATTATCACAGATTGCCTCTTTGTTATCTTTTTCTATTTTTCTTGCCAATCTTGCTCTAGCTGTTTCAATCTCTTTATCTATATCTTTTTTGTTCATTTTGTATTCAATCTTATCAATCACCAAATCCGTGTATTCACCTAGCTGCACCATTGGTTTAACGCTAAATTCAGCACTAAAGGTTATTCCTTTTTCATCTAAAGTCAAAATTTCAACAGATGGCTCCTCAACAGGAAAAACATCCTCATTTTCAGCTAGTACTTCAACATAGCTGTCTCTAAAACACTGATTGAAAGCATCGTCTACAAAAATATTTTTGCCGTACATCTTTTCAATCATACCTCTTGGAGCATGACCTTTTCTAAATCCAGCGATATTTATCTTTGCCTTCTCTTTTTGATAAATCTTATCGATATAAGAGTCCCACGCTTTTGCATCCAGTTCAAAATTAATTTTGGTTTTGTCTTTGGTTTTGTCAATATTGTATTTCATTTTTCACCTCTATAAAATAATTTCAAATAAAATACTACCTTATTTTAATTGCAAAGTCAAACAAAATATGGTAGGATAGTAAGTAATCTGAAATTTTGGGAAGAATAAATATAATAAGTTAATATACACATCTATTGCACATAAAAAGGAAATCAATGGAAAACATATACATTCAAAAAGACAGAATAGCATCAAGTGCAAACCGCACATACAAAATGATTCCCACAAGGGGAATGATACTTTTTCCGGGACAGGTTACACACATTGACATAGCTAGAGACCGAACAATGTCGGCCATGCAAAAGATACTTGAAACGGGCGAGGAGATTTTTTTAGTTGCGCAAAAGTCTGCCCAAAACACAAACCCTTCTCCAAAGGATATTTATAGGATTGGGACTTTGGCGAAAGTTACACAGACTATCCGTTTAGCCGGAGAGCATATGCGCTGTCAGGTTATGGGTCTTTGTCGCATGGAAATTGATACATTTGTACAATTGCAACCTCATTTTGTGGTAGAATTAATGCCTTTTTTCACCGAAAAGGACGATGAAATTATGTTAGAAGCCATAAAACGCAATTTGACTGCGCAGATGGAGCTTTTTAAACATATTGATACAAGGATTTCGCCTGAGGTGATTGCGGCATTAAGAGATAATGAATTTGAAAAATTCATTGCGTATGTCGTTAATGTTTTATATAGATCTGATAGTTCAAAGCAGAATTTATTGCAACAAAAGAGTTGTTATTTACAACTAGAAGATGTATTGATGCAGATGTCAAAAGAGAGTGAGATTGCAGCTGTTGAAAAAAAGATTGCGACAGCTGTAAGGGCGAGCATTGATAAAAATCAGAGAGAATTTTATTTAAGAGAGCAAATTAAGGCTATTAAGGTTGAATTAGGTGAAGATGAAGAAGAAGTGGAAAATTATCGTAAGCAATTAAAAGAAAAACTATTAAGTGAAGAGGCTCATGCAAAAGTAGAAAAAGAAATTTTGCGTCTTGAAAAAATGAATCCTACCTCACCGGAATCCGGCGTGATAAGGACATATATTGAAGGGCTTTTGGATTTGCCTTGGCATGAGGAGAGTGAGGATAATTTTGATTTAAATAATGCGAAGGAGACTTTGGATGAGGATCATTACGGTTTAGAAAAGGTTAAAGAAAGGATTTTAGAATTCTTGGCTGTGCATCAACTTACAAAAAATCATCGTGCACCGATTTTGTGCTTTGTAGGTCCGCCGGGTGTGGGCAAAACCTCTATTGTATCCAGTATTGCGCGGGCAGCAGGCAAAAAGTTGGTCAGCATGAGCTTAGGCGGAGTGAGGGATGAGGCGGAAATTAGGGGACATAGGCGGACATATATAGGCAGTATGCCCGGACGGATTATCAGTGCAATGAAAAACGCCAAGGTGATTAACCCTGTATTTTTGTTAGACGAAATTGACAAAATGACATCTGACTTTAGGGGAGACCCGGCAGCGGCAATGCTTGAAGTGCTTGATCCTAATCAAAACTTTAATTTTAAGGATAACTATATTGAGGTGCCTTATGATTTATCTAAAGTAACTTTTGTAATGACGGCTAATACTATTGACAGTATTTCACCGCCGCTGCTTGACAGAATGGAAATTATTAAGTTAAGCGGATATACCTTTGCAGAAAAACTACAGATTGCAAAAAAGTATTTAGTCAAAAAACAATTAAAATTAAGCGGGTTGGATGAAACAAAGGTGATTTTTAGTGACGACGCAATTAATAAGATTATACATTCTTATACCAGAGAGAGCGGAGTGAGGAATTTAGAAAGAGAGATAGGAAGTGTGGCAAGAAAATTGGCTGTCAAGGTACTAGAAGAGGGTGAAAAGAAAAAGACGATTAAAGAGACGGATATTGTCAAGCTGTTGGGACCTGAGAGATTTATAGAAGATGAGATGATTAAAGAAGACAGTGTAGGCTTGGCTACAGGTTTGGCATGGACTGCTACGGGCGGATGTTCGCTCAATATTGAAGTTGCTTTGATAAAAGGCGGAAAGGGTGAGATTATTTTGACAGGGTCATTAGGAGATGTCATGAAAGAGTCTTGCCATGCGGCGTTGTCTTTGATTAAAGCTAGGATGGATAAATACGATATTGACGGCGAGATTTTTAATGTTAATAATATCCATATTCATTTTCCTGAAGGTGCTACTCCAAAGGACGGTCCAAGTGCCGGCATTACGGTTGCCACTGCGGTTTTATCGGCGCTAATTAATAAAAAGGTAAGAAGTAATGTTGCTATGACGGGTGAAATTACTTTAAGGGGAAAGGTTTTGGCGATTGGCGGATTGAAGGAAAAATCCTTAGCTGCGTATAGGTTAGGCATAAAAACACTGATTATTCCTAAAGAAAACAAAAAAGATTTAAAAGAAATTCCTAAAGAAGTGACAGACGCTGTGAAAATAGTTATTGCAGATGATATAGACACAGTGTTTGATAATGCAATTATTTTGGGGTAAAATTCAATAGGAGAACAAGTTTGATGAAAAATGGTAGCTGCCCAAAATGTGAAAATCAAGACATAAAAATTTTTGAAAAGCAAACTTTACCGGTGGCAGACATGGTAATGTATTAATGTCGCATTTCCCTGTTGGGTTTATGAAATCAGCAAGGATAACGCATTATGTCTGCAAAAAATGCGGCTTTATAGAGCAATATATACTTGAGCAGGATTTAGAAAAACTGCAAACACGGGCGACTGAGGACCGTCGCCGCTAAGATTTCCGTTGTATTTTATCGGTCACCAATCATTAATCACCATGAAGATAACAAAAACTAAATTCATAACAAGCTACGCTGACCCAACCACCTACTCAAAATCAGACTATAAAAACGAGTTTTGTTTTTGCGGTCGTTCTAATGTAGGAAAGTCTACGCTGATAAATACTTTGACAAATCAAAAGATTGCTAAGACTTCGCAAACCCCCGGCAGGACAAGGCTTATTAATATTTTTGATTGTAATGACGGTGAGTTTACGCTTGTAGATTTGCCTGGGTATGGATATGCAAAAGCATCTAAAACCCAAAACGAGGGCTTTAAAGCTTTAGCTGAAGGGTATTTTAAGGCGAGTATAGAAAAAAACGCTCTAAAAAAAGTTTTTGTGCTTTGTGATATTAGAGTCAAAAGTCCGTTAGACTTGCAAATGCTGGGTTATCTTTATCATTTTCAGTTGCCCTTTTGTATTTTGGCAACCAAATGCGACAAGATCGCAAAATCGCAGCTTCATAGGCATATCATAGAGTTAGCGGCACATTTGAATGTTGGGAGGGATAATATTATTGCGGTATCAGATAAGAGCATGGGCAAGGATAAGGTGTTTCAAGTAATTAGTGAGGCGATAGGGCATGAATGAAAATAAGTTTTTGGGCAAGGCTGATATAATTTTGACGCGCTAAAGCAATTGTGCGATAAGTTTATTGTTTTGGATATGGGGGAGGTTATTTTTGAGGGGGATGCAGAGCAATTAAAAAACTGCGATGACAATTATGTCAAAGCAGTTTGTTTTGTGGAGTGAGTAGAGTAATGGTGTTGTTGAACTGAGTGAAGCTAAAGATATAATATCGGTAGAGTATTTTTTCAAATTGTCATCCCGAGCGAAGCCGAGGGATCTAGACTGCATTACTCTTTCTACTACTATTCTTATTGCTTCTTTTTTGCTTCTTGTCGTCCATCTGGGGTGTCTATTATTATCCAACCGTGTGAGGCTATCTCATCTCTTAATCTATCACTTTCTGCAAAATCTTTGTTGGCTCTGGCATTTTTCCTTTGTATTAACAATTGTATTATTGGAGTTTGGTCATGAGCAATCTCGCTTACTTTCTCTGCTTTAGCTAAATCCAATCCTAAAACTTTGTCAAACTCGCACGCTAAATCAAAAACATCTTTTGATGGTGCCACCTCTTTTAGCATTGTCCACAGCACTCCCAATGCTAGTGGAATATTGATGTCATCATTAACTGCCGTTCTAAAGTCTTCCTTGTATTTAGCTAAATCGCTAGACCCACTTCCACCCCTATGCTTGGCTAAAAGCGCTAGAAGCCGCTTATATGCCGTCACAGCGCCGTTCATTCCTTCAAATGTAAAATTAAGAGTCTTTCTATAGTGCGTATTTAAGCAAAAATATCTAAAAGCTAACGGGCTAATTCCTTTATCTGATAAGTCCTTGAGTGTATAGGTATTGCCCAAACTTTTTGACATCTTGCCGCCGTTTACTTGCATAAACTCATTGTGCATCCAATATCTTGCGCCCGCTTCATTTCCGTCCAGTGCTTGACTCTGCGCAATTTCATTTTCATGATGAATAGGAATGTGATCCACGCCGCCCGTGTGAATATCAAACTCTACTCCCAAAAATCTTTTTGCAATCGCACTGCATTCTATGTGCCATCCCGGATACCCCATACCCCAAGGCGACTGCCATTGCATGATGTGGTTTTTGGGTGCTTTTTTCCATAGTGCAAAATCTTGAGGGTTTCTCTTTTCGTCGTTCACACTCACTCTCGCACCAGAAATCTGCTCATCCAACTTTCCTTTCTGACCCGACAGCTTTCCATAATCACTAAATGTTGCTACATCAAAATAAATACCGTCGCTTGTCTCATACGCATGACCTTTTTCAATTAAGCGGACAACAAACTCAAGCATATCATCTATATGGTTTGTAGCCTTTGCCACCACCTCAGGCGTGCCAATATTCAAAAGACCAATGTCGTGCATAAAAACTTTGGTTATCTCATCGGCAATTTCATAAGGAGTTTTTTTCAGTTCCCTAGCCTTGACTGCCATCTTATCCTCACCGTCATCGCTATCATCAGTCAAGTGTCCGACATCAGTAATATTCATTACACCTTTAATTTTGTAGTCATTAAATTTTAGAACTCGGCGCACGCAGTCTACAAAAATATACGCCCGCAAATTACCAATGTGGGCTGTAGTATAGACAGTCGGTCCGCATGAATACATGGTAGGATTTTTTTGTTTTGGTGCAAAGATTTCTTTTTTGCGTGTGAGTGTGTTATAGAGTTTTATGGTTGGTTTCATATTATTTTTCCTGTCCTGTCATCCCTAGGCTTCGCTCGGGATGACAACGATTAATTTTTCCTATACAATTATTATAATCTTATTATTATTCACTTGTCAATACTTTTTTAGCGTGTTATAATGAATTGTTATAGGAGAAATTGCAATGAAAAAAGTTGTTTCAGTAGTGTTTATATTTGGATTAGCCTTTATTATGATTGGATGTAATTTAGAAGGTGGAGAGTATGAGGCAAGATGGGGAGGTCTGTTTACTTCTTGTGGTGAACATTACTATGTTAGAGGAGTTTTTATGATGCACTCTCATCCTGATTGTGATGAGCCGTTTGAAGTAATGGTGGATGCAACTATTGAAAGGCTAGAAGAAATGTTTAGAAGTCAAGGCTTTAGGAGCGGCAGAATTAAAAGAGATGGGGATAGATATATTCAGATACATTTACCCGATATTAATGACCCTGTTGCTGTATTGAGAAATTTAGGGAATGCTGCTCAAGTTGAGTTTATATTTAGAGGGGAAACGATTATAGTTGGATCTGACATTGTGTCTGCTTTTGCAAGCATTCAGCCGCCTAATGATCATGTGGTGTCGCTAACTTTTAATGAAAGAGGAGCAGCTGCTTTTGCTCATGCTACACAAAATATTGGTGAGACTATTGAAGTTTGGATAGTATCGGGGCAAGGTGAGTATAGGGTGGAAAATTTGCTTACGGCACCTACTATTCAAGCACATATTACTGCAGGGAATGTAGTCATTGCTGGAATGGGAAGTCAAGAGCGTGCTAATGAATTTGCAACGCAAATTAATGCGGGGCGGTTGCCGTTGCTGTTGGAATTAGTGTGCCGCTATTGTTGTTATTAATTAATAAAATTATAAAGCAGGAGAAATTAGGGCGATGAAAAAAGTTGTTTCATTATTATTGGTAGCAGGCTTAATGCTTGGTGCATTCAGCTTTTCTGCAAGTAGGTGTGAGCTACCCGACCAGTCTGGCAGACCTGTTTTGCCACCGAATTTTCAAGGTGTCGTTGTTAGAGTTAGAGCAGAGCCAAATATTTATTGGACAGGAACAGCTGGTGAGGTGATTGATGGGACAATGGATATATTGCGGTGGGCATTTTTAGCTCAGGGATTTACTGAAACCATAATTCAAAGAGACGGGACGACTAATTATTTTTGGGCAGCTGTGTCTAGGATGAGTGATAATACTCTTGAAGTTAGTGAAGTTATCCGCATTTTGAATAGTCCTTTTCAAATTGAATTTAGGTTTAGGGGAGTGCCAATTATTAACGGACATGATATTGTTTCAGCATTTGCTCTAATTCAACCGCCCAATGATCATGTTGTATTTATGACTTTCAATTCTCACGGAACTGACTCTTTGCGGCACGTTACACAAAATATAGGCGAGAGTGTTGAGATTTGGACGGTGATTGGGGAAGGTGGAAATAGGGTGGAAACTTTGATTTTTGACTATACAATTCAAGAACATATTACTACGGGGCAACTTACTATGTATGGGTTTGATTCTGCTAATAGAGCAAATGAATTGGCAGGTATGATTAATGCGGGGAGATTGCCGATGGAATTGTATGTAGTGGATTATACTGTTAATAATTAATAAGGGGTGGTAATTTTCGCACGAGGAAGGAGATGTTTCGGCTACGCTTAGGATGACAAATCGCTACTTTTCAGTTTTTAGCATTCTGCACTACATTGCACACTAACAACTACTACAAACTACAAAAACTACAAAAAATATACAGGAGAAATTATAAATGCATTACTCAAAAGAAGTTGAACAAATGGCTTGCGTGGGCAGGGGCAAAAATCATGGTCCGTCGCCCATTCCGCAAGAGGGAAAGTGGACAAGGGCTAAAGAAGTCAAGGACATTTTTGGCTTAACTCACGGAGTGGGCTGGTGTGCGCCGCAGCAAGGTGCTTGCAAGCTTACGCTCAATGTCAAGGGGGGTGTCATAGAGGAGGCGCTGGTTGAGGTAATCGGCTGCTCTGGAATGACTCATTCGGCGGCGATGGCTGGTGAGATTTTGCCCGGCAAGACTATACTAGAGGCACTCAATACTGATTTGTTGTGCGATGCTATCAATGTGGCGATGCGGGAGTTGTTTTTGCAGATTGTCTATGGGCGCACACAGAGTGCTTTTAGTGAGGATGGTTTAGAGATCGGTGCGGGGCTAGAGGATTTAGGAAAGGGGCTTAGAAGTCAGGTGGGGACGGTGTATAGTACGGCGGTTAAGGGTGTGAGGTATTTGGATATGGCAGAGGGGTATGTGATGAAACTGGGTTTGGATAAAAATAATGAGGTAATCGGGTATGAATTTGTGCGCTTAGGTGTGATGATGGATAAGATTCGGGCGGGTGTTGACGCCGTAGAGGCGGTAAAGGCGGCTACGGGAGTGTATGGAAGGTTTAATGAGGCGGTGAAAGTCATTGATCCTAGAAAGGAGTAGGATAGATAGTAAAATGGAAAGAGTAAAAGGTGAAAAGTTTAAGTAGAATTAAGTGGTTTGTCTATAGTTGTCATCCTAAAGCGTAGCCGAAGGGTCGCCTCTCATACGGCAAAGCGGGAAATTCTCTATACCAACCAAGGAGATCCTTCGGCTACGCTTTAGGATGACAGTTGAAGGCATTACTGCTTAAGTTTACTGTTTCATTGAAAAAAAGGAGTTAGTAAAATGAGTGAAGAAATAGATGCAAAAAATATAAGTGAGGATGAACAAGCACAGCCAGAGCCGCATCGCTTAACAAAGCTATACAACATAATAGACTGGATAGATTTTGCTTTGATAATAGCGGTTGTTGTTTATTGGGTAAACCCTGACAGGTTTTATAGGGTGCCAAATATTGGTTTGATTTTTGGTTTTGTGTCGCTAATTGTATGTATCAGCGCTGTAATAACCGCCGTTATGCTTTATCGCAAGGGCATAAACAAAAGCAAAATCCGCCTAATAATCCGCTTCATAATTTGGGGCATTTGGATTCCCATAGATATATTTTTCATAGTGCAAATATTAGGCGGATAGATTGTGGCGGTTAGAAAAATTGCAATTTCTAAACAGAGGAAATCAATATGAGTAATTATAAAATTGAAACAGACAGACTTGTTTTAAGGCATTTTACACTTATGGATGCAGAGGATATGTTTAAGAATTGGGCAAGTGACCCTAGAGTGTGTGCCCACATGACTTGGACTGCTCATCCAAATGTTGAAGAAACTAAACGCGTAATTTCACTGTGGCTGGCTGAATATGAAATAGGCAATAATTATCAATGGGGTATTGTTGATAAGGCGACAGAAAAACTTATTGGTGCCATTGGTGCAGTTGGCGGCAATAAGAGGGCAAGGTCGGTTATGCTTGGTTTTGGTATTGCATACGATTATTGGAACAAAGGAATTATGACAGAGGCGGCAAAGGCTGTCAGAGATTTTTTCTTTGATATAGAAGGATTTAACCGTGTTGGGGCAGGGCATGATGTGCGCAATGTGGCTTCAGGCAAGGTGCTGATAAAAATAGGAATGCAATATGAGGGGCTTAAGAGGCAGGCTATCATGAATGGGAGTGGTGAGTTATGCGATATAGCCGAGTATGCAATTCTAAAGTCAGACAGAGTAGTACAATAAATCGGAGAATTAAAATGAAAAAGAAAATATGCCTTTTATTCATTACACTCACAATGTCAGCAGTCAGTGTGCATATAATTACCGCCTGTGAATTACCTAGTAGGCGTAATGGTAATTATGAGTTTTTTTATATGCAAGGCAACATAATAGTTGGCTTAACTGAATCAGGCAGAGAACAATTAGAAATTGTTATTCCTTCTTCCGTAACAAGTATTGGACGGGAAGCATTTCAAGGGGCAAGAAATTTAGCAAACATTACTATCTCTGCATCAGTGGCCAGTATTATGGATAATGCTTTTAGGAATGCAATAAATTTGACCAGTGTAGTATTTGAAGAAGGCAGTCGGTTGACAACTATCGGAAGGGGTGCATTTGAAACTACATGGCATCATATTGATAGTTCAAGTTTAACTAGCATAACTATTCCTGCTTCAGTAACAAATATTGGAGATTTTGCGTTTTATAATGCAACAAATTTAACTAATGTAATATTTGAAGAAGGCAGTCAGTTGACAACGATTGGTTGGAGTGCATTTCATAATGCATATAGATTACCTAATATAACTATTCCTTATTCAGTAACAAGTATTGGAGGGGATGCATTTAGGAATACATCAAGTTTAATTAACATAACCATGCCTCCGCTAATAACAGTTATTGAGTCGCAGATATTTGCTGGTTCAGGTTTAGAAAGCATAATAATTCCGCCTGCTGTAGCAAAAATAGAACAAGGAGCGTTTCACGGTGCAACAAGTTTAGTGAGTATAACTATACCTGCTTCAGTAACAACTATTAGTGAGCGAGCTTTTATGAATGCAACAAGTTTAACTAGTGTAATATTTGGACAAGGCAGTCAGTTGAGATGGATTGGGCATAGCGTATTTAGCGGAGCAACGAGTTTAGCTAACATAGAAATTCCTGTTTCTGTTACAAATATTGGGGAGAGTGCGTTTAGTGGAGCAACAAGTCTAACTAGTATAGAAATCCCTGCTTCTCTCACAAGTATTGCAGGAGGTATGTTTCTTCGTGCAACGAGCTTAACAAGCATAATTATCCCGGCTACCATCACATATATTGGTAATAATGCGTTTGATGGAGCAACAAGTTTAACCTCTGTCATATTTGAACAAGGCATTCAGTTGACAAGGATTAACCAAGGTGTATTTAGTGGGACAACGAGTTTAGAAAACATAACTATCCCTTTATCAGTAACACATATTGGGGGGAGTGCATTTAACGGAGCAACAAGTTTAACAAGTATAGAAATTCCGGCTTCCGTCACAAGAATTGCTATTAGTGCATTTAATGGAGCAACAAATTTAACCTCTGTTGTATTTGAACAAGGTAGTCAGTTGACAAGTATTGAGTATAGAGCGTTTCAAAACACATTTAGCCTATCATCAATAACTATCCCAGAATCAGTTGCAAGCATTGGGATGAGAGCGTTTCAAGGATGGTCAGTCGAACAGACTATTTATGTTGAAGGTCGCGCTGAAAGACCAAGTGGGTGGAATAACCTTTGGTTACTAGCATCAAGTGCTAAAGTTGTTTGGCTTGGATAATTACGATTACACTACAAGTCATTACACAATGCTTTTACACTGTAAATTACTATTGCAACTACTACGAACTATAAAATACAAACAAACTACTACACACAAAAGGAGAAAAAACATATGAATATCCAATTTGAAGGATACAATAAACGAAAAAATAAGATTGATGCTTTTTTGGCTAAAGAGGGTTTGAAAAGTTTGGATGAGGCCAAAGATTATTGCTTAAAAAAGGGCATTGATGTTGAAAAGATTGTCAAGGGGACGCAGGCGATCGCATTTGATAATGCAGTGTGGGCGTATACTTTGGGGTGCTATTTGGCACTTAAAAAGGGAGCAAAAAAGGCGGCGGAGGCGGCTAGGATTATTGGTGAGGGGATACAGACATTTTGTGTTCCTGGGTCTGTTGCAGAGCAGCGAGAGGTTGGCTTGGGGCATGGAAACTTGGCGGCGATGCTATTAGAAGAAAAGACTAAGTGCTTTTGTTTTTTGGCAGGGCATGAGAGCTTTGCAGCGGCTGAGGGGGCTATTTCAATCGCAAAAACTGCTAATAAGGTAAGAAAGGTTCCGCTTAAAGTTATATTAAACGGACTAGGCAAAGATGCCGCAATGATTATTTGCAGGATAAACGGTTTTAGTTATGTTGAGACTAAGTACGACTATGCAAAGGGCAAGTTGAAAGTTGTTGGGACAAAGGCTTATTCTGACGGGGAAAGGAGCAAGGTATTGTGTTATGGAGCTGATGAGGTAAGGGAAGGTGTGGCGATTATGCAACATGAAAAGGTGGATGTGTCTATCACTGGCAATTCTACTAATCCGACTAGATTTCAGCATCCAGTAGCGGGTATTTATAAGAAGCTGTGTAATGAAAATGGAAAGGAGTATTTTTCAGTGGCAAGCGGCGGCGGTACGGGCAGGACGCTGCATCCTGATAATATGGCAGCAGGCCCTGCTTCATACGGAATGACTGATACAATGGGCAGGATGCATTGTGATGCCCAGTTTGCGGGCAGCTCATCAGTGCCTGCCCATGTAGAAATGATGGGTTTAATAGGGATGGGCAATAACCCGATGGTCGGGGCAACTGTTGCTGTGGCGGTCGCCATTGAGCAGGCAAAATAAATACAATATGTAGTAGTAAACACAAATTTCAACACAACATCTTGTGTTTTAGGCGAAAATAAGTAATTTCAACCAAACTTTCAAAAGGCACAATTAGTGCCTTTTTTGCTAGTTGGTGTCCATTTGGTGTCCCAAAGTTTTTTCTAGGACACCACAATTTGGTGTCCCAAATTGCGTCCCAAGAGCATTTTTATAGTGTTTTGTTGGTTAATCTTCATCAGTTATTTTCTTTTTATAAATACTATCAATTATATTATTTGTGCGATCTCTAAGGGTTTTATTATTGTGAGTATAGCGTTCAGTAGTTTTCAAAAAGCAGTGCCCGAGTCGCTCTTTTATGTCCAGCAGAGAAGCACCGTTGGTATCAAGTGTCGTTGCATGGGTGTGTCTTAAGGCGTGATATTCAAAATGCTTAATACCAAGTTTATAATGTATCACCCTGCACGCATGAGTGATTGTTTGACTGCTTATATAAGAACCGTCCTCACGCACAGTAAGCATAAAAATCTCTTTGCCGGTATCACATGCTGTAATTTGATTTTTCTTATTAACAAACAACCTCTTGTAAAATTCTCCATATTCTATCCTGTTTTGATTTTGTTTTTCAATTGTACGCTTTAATAATTCTGCTAATTCAGAATCCATATATACTTGTCTTGTGGAATCATACTTTGGAAGAGTAAGGGTCCAAACACTCTTTTTTAAATCCTCATCATATATCCATTGGGCTTGCTCATTTACAGTTAATAGATTATTATCAAAATCTATATCTCTATCTGTTTGTATACCAAAGGCTTCTCCTTCACGAAGACCTAAGCGATGAGCTAAAATCAGGGGGATATGAGCAGGATGCCCTTCAGGAAAACGCTTTAATATTATTGCAAATTCATCATCACTAACCAGAACCTTCTCTTTTTTCCTTGAAGGTATTTTTGGTACTGCTCTTTTAGAAGGCAATTTTATAACAGCGGCAGGGCTATATTGGATTAAACCTAGTGGATGCACAGCATAACTAAATGCGCCAGTCAATAGTCCTTTTAATGATGACAAAGAATTCATGGACATGCCTTGGTTGAAATGTTTATTTATTAAATCTTGCAAAATGGACGGCGTTATAGCTTTAAGCCTATACATTCCTATTGCGGGCAAAATATAGTTTTTTATTCTTTTTTTGTAGCCTTCAATGGTTGTAAGCTTGCAATTTGATTTGCAATATCCATCAAGGTATACAGTATAAAAATCTGCCACCGAAATTTCAGATGGTGTGAATGTAACGCCGGCATTATTATATTCATTTCTAGCCTTTGTGCCAGCGGCTTCAGCTTCTTTTTTGGTTTTAAATCCTGCTTTTAACACTCTTTTTCTTTGACCATCAATTTTGGCAACATCAAACCTAAACGCCCAACTATTATTTTTTTTGAATATTTGCATTATATCAAGTCTCCTTTGCATTATTAAAATAACTACCCTAAAAAAGGAAGTTTTTGTAGATTTGAGTAATATAAGAGGCTCAGACAGATTCGGACAAGTTTTCCAAAGAGATTATGTGATTTGGGTTTGTTAAATCGAACCCCTCATATTTTTCAAGGAATTCATGTAATGTTTCTTTGCGAACCTTAAAATTGCCTATCTTAAGAAACTTTAATAGTCCTGCTTTTCTAAGCTTATGTACATAATCGGTATTGGTTTTAAGAATTGTTGCGACTTCGGTGATTGTATACAATAGCGAATCCAAATCAATAGCGTTGTTATTCATAACAAACTCCAAAAACTTCATTCTGTAATCTTTAGTATTTTTTAAGCTTTTGTAATAGTTTGATTATTCTAACTTTCTCAGTTTACTTTTATGTCTTTTAATAAGGCAATAATGTCTTGTATTTGAGCTTTGTCATCATATACAATAGGCATAAGTTCATTGACTGAAGATTTACCCAAAACAAAATCGCTTACAGCGATGCGGGAGCTATCAGATACTTTCTCAAATACGCTCAAGTATTTCATAGTGGTGCGCTGGTCGGAGTGGTTAAGTAAATATTGAGCAGTAACTATGGCGTTCATGTCAATTTTAGATTTATTTGTGGAGGCGACAATATTGATAAAACTCTTGCGCATGGTGTGGCTCCCCATGTTGATGGGTAAGTTTAGTGCCTTTCCTGCATCGGATAAAATACGCCAGCCGGAGCGGGTGTCAATGCCAAGTTTTGTCCTGGTGCTTATGAATAAGTAATCATCTAGGCTAAATTGCCAATTTAGTGAGTCCAAATATATAGCCAAAGCGTCTTTCACAGAATCTGTGATAAGAATGTTATTTAATTTGCAGGTTTTTTGCTCAATAATTTTTACTCTCTGTTTGAAAGAGTGGTCGTCATTTAATAAATGCCCTATTTTCAATTTGCTCAAATCAGATATGCGCACTCCAAAGCTGACACCGATTACCCACATCATCCAATTTCTAATTTTACCTCTGTCATAAAAATATTTTTGAATGAGGTTGAACTCGTCATAAGAGCGGATAGAGTCCGCCGCTTGAGCTTTTGGCTTGCCGTCTGATTTGAATTCTGAGTAGGGGATTGGCTCCCTTTTTTGTCTAGTAGTTTTAATTGGCACTTCTATTGGTATTGGCAATGGCACCAATATTGCTGGAAAGTTATTCATTTTTACCTCTTTTAATAAGTATTTCTTGTTCAAAATTATGCAATTGTATAAGCATCGCTCTATGCCATTGGCAAAATGAGCATTGTAGAATACAGTTCTCGTTTTTTTCATGGGAACAGGCTATGTAGAAATCTGATTTTGATATTACTTTTTTTGCCACCTAACTATAATTTTGTTGCAACCCACCAAATTCCGCCGCTTCTGCCGGATTTTGTTTTTATAAGCCCATGGAGAGTCATTTCTATAACATGCCTTTCAACAGTTGGTTTACTAATACCTGTTTCAGATACAAGACTTCTTATAGTCCATCGTTCCTTTAATATTAATGTCTTTATTAGAATGTAAGGGGTTGATACTGATCTTGCCATAGTGCTTCCTTTGGTTTTTGTGCACTTACATTCTACAAAAGATTTGTCCTCAAAGCTTCGAGGACAAATAATGCAAAAATTCTGTTTTCATGACTAATATTGACGAAAATCTCTGATTATTTATGCCTTAATTTGAGGGGGTGGGGTCAAAATGTTTCATTAAAGTTAAGTATAATACTTGGGTAAAAAGGCTAAGTTTTATTAAAAATAGCCAAATCATTTAAAATTAGCCACAAGAAACTAGAGGTACAATGTCTGCTGCATCAACTGGCATTCTGAAGACATGCAATTGCTATGCCTCCGCCATCCTGACAAGGTGATACTTTTGATATTATCAAAAGCTCTACAAAAATAGTAGAAATTTCTTTATTAGTTTTGTTTGTTGTTTTTAATGAGCGTCAATATCAAAGCCAAAGATGTTTACATCCATGACTTTTTTCAATTCACCCTTATTGATGTAATTCATAAAATTTGCCACACCAAAGCTACAAATAATGCGGACAGTAGGGGCAACTCCCATCGTTATATTGCAAGCGGTAACGGGGGTGTTTTTGATTGCTTATAATTATTTATCTTAACGCTTAATTGCGTAGGATATTAAATTGGGTGGGGGATTAGTAGGGGCTTATTCAAGCTCGTCTTCTATGTATTCTTCGGCTTCCTCATAAGAATCAAATCTTAGAGTGTTGCCGTCATCGTCTGCCAGTAATCCGTTTTCATCCTCTATGGTGAAATAGTCTTGAGGTGGCTGCCTTGTAATTTCATATTTTTTCTTAGGCAATTTATCTTTCATAATGAAGTTGTATTCTTCTTCAGTTATGTCAATATCGGTGGCATAGTCATAAAGAGTTTTGTAAGACACTTTTTCGCCGCTTGTTTCATGTAGAGTGGATATGGCATTGGATAAAAGTTTTAGCAATCGCTCACGGCTAATGCGATAAATAGCGTCCTCATCGTCTACACGAGTCTCGCCATCTTCTGTATAGACATCGTAATGGTCTACGAAATATAGGTATTCTTTGCCTGTGCATTGACAGTGGTGGCATTTCCACGACCTATATGCACCCGATTCCTCTGCGTCAACAACATCAAGATATTCAATGTCGTTATTACAAACAGGGCATTTGCCTTGTTCGTTGGATATAATTTTTTTAGCTTCCATGATAGCTCATTATTTAGGTATTGGTGATTTTAATTTATTAATAAGCTCTTGTAAATCATCGCAGGGTGCGTTGTCAAAAGCTAAGAATGCACACGCTTTTGGCTCAACTCCATGTTTTGCTTTGTGGATTTCATGACACTTTTGACAGATGAATTCTAGCTCTTTTGGTACTTGCATTTTGTACTCCTTGTGAATAGGGGATAAGTTAGGTCTTTTATGTAGTTAGTTAATTTTTTCATTAAAATAGGTGTATATTTGTTGACATTCTAGCTTAAACTAGAGTATACTAATAAAAAAAGTAGGAAAAGTATACCTACTTATTATGGAGGTTTGATATGCAGTTAGCAAAATTAACAGAAAAAGGTCAAATAACATTATCACCTGAAACTAGAAGAAAGCTAGGGGTAAAAGGCGGTGACAAGGTTGTGCTTGTAGAGCAGGCAAATGGATATTTTATTACAAATGCAAACCGTCTTGCATTAAAAGAATTACAAGACGGTCTTATAGGCGTGGCAGAAACCCTTAATCTCACATCTGAAGATGATATTGTAGATATAGTACATCAAGTGAGGAAGAGCAAGTGAAAGTAATATTTGATTCAAATGTCCTGCTTTCAGCAGGGATTTTTCCCAATGGCAAAGCCGCTAAGGTTGTTGATTATGTAGCGGCACAATACACTATTGTTTTGTCTAATACGATTATTGATGAGGTCAAAAGAGTTGTGAATGAAAAGTTTGCGGCCAGTTTGCCATGCTTTGAGAAGTTTTTAGCAAAGTTGACATATGAGTATGCATATGTGCCTGAAAAGGTCATTTTGGATTCAAAGCTAGAAATTAGTGATCCTGACGATAAGCATATATTGGTTTCAGCAGTTTTTTCAGGTAGCGATGTTTTGATAACAGGGGACAAGCATTTTTTTGAAAGGAAGTATGATGAGATTGAAGTTTTAACGCCATCAGATTTTATGGCAAAGTATTAAAAAATAAACAAGCGCCCTAAATTGTTCTGAAGCGCTTGTTTTTTGTTATATGATGTTAAAGAAAAAGGGCGGATTTGTATTATCCAACCACTCCTATAAACTTTATTATTCTTTCGTTCCAGTTAAAATCGTCCTTTAGATACTTGCTAAACTTATCCATCAAATCCTGCTTCAATTCATCATAGTCTTTGTACTTAGCTTCATAAAAGCAAGGGTTGTGTGAGGTGCTGCCTAGAATAAACTCACTAGGCAAATCCACTTCAGCGTCATCATTGCTAAGTAAATATGCATCACCAGTGTATTCTGCATAATGATAGCAATCTTTTTCATCGTAAAAACAATCACATAAATCAAGGTCGTTTTCAATATCAAAGTTGTTATCAGCAAAGTCTGCATTGTCGGGCAAAGCTATTTTTAGTTTATTAAAGTCTAGGTCTGTTTTTGTAAAGATGACCCCGTAATCCATTACGGCATAGTATTTCATGCCCATAAGTTGTTAGCTCCTTAAAATGTATATGGTATTTTATTTTATTGCTCTTCCCAGCTAAATCCCTCATGAAACCAGCCTGTTAATTCACTGATTTGGTCTTCTAAAAAGTTTGTAATATACTCGTCCTCAATGGTGCCTATTACTTCTATTAAAACCTCTGGTATTTCTTTAGCTAATTGTTTAGCCTTAGCCTTTGCAATTTGGTCATAGATGTCATCTTCATAATCATCAGATAGTTCAAACTCTAAGCCCACAGCTAAAAGCATCTCATAGGAACATTTTATTTGAATCGCATGAAGCATACTTTTACTTTTCATGGAATAGGTTGTCGCTTTGAAAGTGAACATATGTTTAATGTACCTGAAAACGAAAGAATTGGAAAACCGCTAAATATTGACATGGATTTTGGACACAAAGATGATATTTGGTGTGGTATTGACCCTTGGAAATTATTTTGTTTTATTGAGGAATATTACCCAGATTATAAAAAACAATTTGATGTAAAAGCTATAAAAGAAGAATTTGATTTAGCAGTGAAAGAAAGAAAAATGTATAAAAATTACATCTTATATTATTTTTGTTAATAAACACAAAAAACTATAACATTTATTAAGGATTCCGATAAACAAAAGCTGCTGACCAACCCTAGTCTACAGCTTTTGTTTTTTTCGTTACGGACATGGTACAGACACCTACGAATATGACGACCTAAACCGGATAAGCTCACACACGCAGCTTCTTGGCGCAACGACCACATACAGCTATGATGAGGGAGGGAATGTAGTGACTAAGAATGCGGGCGGAGTTGAGACGGTTTTTGATTATTATGCGTTTGACCGTGACAGGTTGAGACGGGTGGGCAATGAAGCGGTGGGGAATTATGATGCCTGCGGCAACCCTAGGATATATAGAGGTCATAATTTATCGTGGACGAGGGGAAGAATGCTTGACAGGCACGGAGAGATTGGATATACTTATGACAGAAACGGCTTGAGGACGGCAAAGCA
>Ga0123355_10000568_pt1 | contig 49704 bp, 47 predicted proteins | sample TergutEmb28metaG_3_FD_89872 | JGI IMG/M metagenome (GOLD analysis project Ga0123355, IMG submission 89872) | Embiratermes neotenicus P1 segment gut microbial communities from Petit-Saut dam, French Guiana - Emb289 P1 | ecosystem: Host-associated > Arthropoda: Insects > Digestive system > Gut ...
AGTGGCAACTATAGTGAATTTGGCTTTTGAAAATCCTAAATCACTCCGTTATAGAGAACAGTTTGGCTTAAATACGGAGTTTTAATTAGGTTTCATGGACACTGTGCAAGCAAGGGTTTATTAAATAAAAGGAGCGATTATATGCCAGAATCAAAATTTCGTCAAAAAGCAGTCGCGCTTAAATATAATCCCGATAGTGATATTGCCCCAAAAGTGGTTGCAAAAGGGGCTGGGCTTGTTGCGGAAAAAATCCTTGAACGTGCAGAGGATATTCCTATACACCAAGATGCCGCATTGGTAGAGGATTTAACCCGCTTAGACTTGGGTGATAATATCCCTCCAGAACTTTATGATGTGATTGCACAAGTTTTAGTGTTTATTAGCGAACTTGATAGGCAAGAAAGCCAAAAACACAAAAAAAGCCCAACTCATGAACAACGCACTTGGGGTAGTGAAAATCTTCTTACAACGTAACACCCCCCACAATTACATTCACTGTATATATAATCATGTATTTATGCATAATAAAAACGAGCCCAACTCATAGGCTCGTTTTTGTTTATGCTTATTGTTCGTCGTTGTCTTCGCCTTGATCGTCGTCATCTTCGTCGTCGTTTACAACAACTTCGTCTTCAACTTCTTCGTCAGTTACATCTTCATCAACTACGTCTTCGTCAACTACATCTTCGTCAACTACGTCTTCGTCAACTACGTCTTCGTCAACTACATCTTCGTCAACTACGTCTTCGTCAACTACATCTTCGTCAACTACGTCTTCATCAACTACGTCTTCATCAACTACATCTTCGTCAGCTACATCTTCATCATCAAAATCTTCTGGTAGTTCGATTAGACCAAACCAACCATCACCAAGCACTGGAATACGAATGTATTCATCATTAACATACACTCTTACTATTCTATAGCTTAGGCTTTCAAGGTCTTCAATGTCTTGAAGATAGAAGAACAACATGCCAAGTCTTCTTAATTGTGCTTCAGTTAAACCTAGGTCAGAAATGTTTAAAGTCATGTATGAATCGTTATCTTCTAAAGATTCATCAGAACCAGGTCCGCCTGGGAATACTACAGGAACATTATCAATGCGAATGTTAATCTCAAACAGATTAGTGATTAGCACTCTGTTTACTACAGTAATGCTTGTAAATCTGCGAGAAGAGCGACGCTTAGTAGTAAAGCGTTGGTCAAATGATTGACGACATGCATTTCTCAAAGAGATAGTAACTTCACTGTTGTCAGTGATTACCCAGTTGTTGATTACGCGATGGCTAATGTTTACAACAAGAGTATTGCGTACAACTGTACGACTGGTAATACGAACATTGTTTACAATTGTAAGGCCAGCATTAACTTCTCTTACCTTAACAATAGTTTGACCTGTGATTTTCACACCAGAACCACGACGAACAACAACTCTAACCTTTGGATTGCGAACGTTGTTCACAACAATGCGGCTAATTTGATGTGTGATTACGATGTTAGTAACACTTCTGTTTACAACAATGATTGGTGGAGGAACAACAATAACAATAGTTTTGCTTCCGCCTTGATCATCGTCATCTTCGCCTTGGTCGTCGTCATCGCCCGGGCTAGGTGTTGGAGTCGCGTTTGGCTCGTTGAATACATTCAATACACCAATACGACTTTCGTCTTCAAACAGGATGTCAAGGTCATCACCAAAGAGCGTAATGAGTAAAGTCCAGTCGCCCCCACGTGTGTTTTGTCCTTGTTCACCGCGCAGTTGTAATCTTACGCGATATCCGTCAAGAAGTTGTTCACGGGTAAGAACGCCACTCCCGCCTGCACCTTGCCAAACTTCACCATTACGCAACCATTCAAATGTTGCTCCCACAAACCCAGAATTACGCCCTGCTTGTGTAAGCTCCACATTTATAGCGAAATTATGAGTTGCGTTAAAGTTTACTCTGTCTACCTCTCTAAAACTTTGGTAGCCAAATGTAACACCACCAGGGGAAGTAATTGCTGGAGGTGTTGCTGTCTCAACTACAAATGGGCTAACTACCACATTTGTGTCTAGTGTCTGCGCAACTAAAGTGTTTGCTGGCAACATAGTAACTATCAATGATAGTACTAATAATACCGCCAAATTCTTTTTCATAATGCGCCTCGCTTTCTTGGTTTTTACCTGCGTTTGCAGGTATGAGCTAACTCAAATCACTAGTTTTGTGCCTAAACTGTTGTTTCGAATAGCCTCTACTACGTATATCGGAGTGCTTACATCAAATCTTTAGTGTTCAAATATTACAAAAATATTTCATTTTTAGCTTTTAAGTTCGTCATAAATATATGGCATGATGTTGATTTTTGGCAGTATTAATAAAAAAAGTATATTTAATTAATTTAAAATAGTCTGAATAAACATGTTGTTTCATTTAAATGAGGTTTACCCCAGTTACATTTTCTTTGCAAAGCAACATAGTCGCTTTTTATCACATTCACAATTGACTATAATTACAAACAGTTGTATAATACATCACTGTTAGGAGGCATTATTTATGCATGAATTAATCAAGGAACTTGAGCAAGAGCAATTAAAAGCAGATGTACCTAAATTTAACGTGGGTGACACAGTCCGCGTGTACGCTAAAATTGTAGAGGGTACAAAGGAAAGAATCCAGATGTTTGAAGGCGTAGTCCTTAAACGCCAAAACGGAGGCTTCCGTGAAACATTTACAGTGCGTCGTCTTTCCAGTGGCATAGGCGTTGAAAAAACATGGCCTTTGCATTCTCCAAAAGTTGACAGGGTGGAAGTTGTTCGTCGCGGTATTGTTCGACGTGCCAAATTGTTTTATCTTCGCGACCGCGTTGGTAAAGCTGCAAAAGTAAAAGAAGCAATCTTTAACAAGGCAAAAGCATAAATGCTTACAAAACGTATATCTAATCCAGTTCTGCGTAATTTATTGGAATGGATTGTGGCTCTTGGACTGGCATTATTATTGTTTTTTGTGGTGCGCACGTTTTTCTTTCGCCTTGCCACAGTATCAGGACCATCAATGTTACCATCTTTAAGGGATGGAGATATGGTATTTCTGAATAGATTTTCATACCTTTTCATAGAACCTCAAGTGGGAGATATAGTTGCATTTCCAAACCCCAATGACCCGTCTGAACATTATATCAAACGGGTTATTGGTGCGCCTGGTGATATTGTTGACTTGCGTATGGGTGTGTTTTATATAAATGATCTTCCATTAGATGACGACTTTTCTCATGAAACTGTATTTGCAATCGGCGATGTGCGTTTTCCCATAACTGTAGAAGACGGTTACTTTTTTGTGTTGGGTGACAATAGAAATCAAAGTATGGATAGCAGAAATTCATCAGTAGGTAATATACCAGGGCGTAGAATGGTGGGCAGAGTTGCATTTAGAATCTGGCCATTGGATGCATTGGGACGGGTGGACTAGCATGGATATTCAATGGTATCCAGGGCATATGACTAAAACAAAACGTATGCTAATAACACAAATGAAACTTATTGATGTTGTTGTAGAACTTTTGGATGCACGTGTCCCTTTGAGCAGTAAAAACCCTGATATTGATAATTTGGCAAAAGATAAGCGTCGCGTTTTGGTATTAAACAAGTCTGATTTAGCAGATCCCAATATTACAGCCCAATGGAAAGAGTATTTTAGCCAACTGGGTTTTTTTGTGTTGCCCATGACTGCTGTAAACAATGACAAAAAAAAAGGCGGAGTTAATAATCTCGCAAAAACACTACATGACTTAATGCGTTCAAAAACCGAGCAACAAAAACAACGTGGGCGCAAAAATATGACTATACGAGCTATGATTGTAGGTATTCCCAATGTGGGCAAATCTACATTTATAAATCAGTTATCTGGTAGGTCAAGCACTACCGTTGCCGATCGCCCTGGAGTTACCAGAGGACGGCAATGGATTAACGTGGGTAATGAATTTGATTTAATGGATACCCCTGGTGTATTATGGCCCAAATTTGAAGACCCAAAGGTTGGTTTACATCTAGCATGTACAGGAGCAGTTTCGGATAATGTACTTGATAAAATTACTTTAGCAGAGCATCTTATAGCAATATTATTGGACGTTAAACCCAAAGCATTAGAAATAAGATATAAAATTCAAAAATCGGATTCAGATACCCCCAGTGAAATTTTAAATAATATTGGCACTGCAAGAGGTTTTAAAATGAAGGGTGGGGTTATTGACCTAGAACGCGCGGCAACTGTGTTGTTGGACGAGTTTCGAGGCGGTAAACTGGGGCAAATAACTTTGGAACGCCCGTAATGCAGTTATTTGCAAATATTTCTCAAAAAAAGCGACTCCGTCGCTTTCCGAAGGAAACGAAAGCGCGATTCATTCGTGCTGTAGTGGCGGGGGATTGGGGGCAGTGCCTCCATTGAGCAATTTCCTAGCAAACAAGAAAATAGAGCTATAGCATTAATATATATGCTATAGCTCTATTTATTTCCCTGCAAAAACGATTGTATCAGCAATCGTTAATCAAATTGTGACACTCTAGCGAACGAGTCACGGGGATGTGACTTACCGCAGGATACTTTTAATCGCATCCCCGTGACAATAGTTCGCGAATTGCGCGCAATTTGATGTAGTAACTCAAACAAAACCCAACCATGGCGCAACACCATAGTATAACAGCCAAGGAAATTAATGAGACGATTGTAACACAGCACTAATGGTTTTGTAAATACTTAATTTTCAAGTAATCCAGTATAATGTATATACAAAGAATCTACATATCCCTCCGCAACAAGACGTGAAAGCACACTATTAAATTGTGCAAGCAATTCTGGGTTATTTTGATTAAATGCCATTCCAAACTGCTCTAAGCCAAAGAAATCCGAATCAGAGAAGATTCTCAATCTATCTGGATACTGCGCCGCAAATCCCCTTGCAACTGGTGCATCAATTACAAATGCATCTATACTACCACCCATTACATCCATGACACCCGCTACTGGTCTGTTATACCTTATTATATCTAAAACTACAGTCCCATCATTATGGTTGTCTGTTAAGGAAATATCCGCCGTAGTGCCAAGTTGTACACCAACTCTCAAGCCTGCTAAATCTGCAACCGAATTTATATTTATGCTGTTACTATTTACAATTACATACTGAACCGCATCAAAGTAAGGTACTGAAAAGTTTACAACCTCTGCCCTGTCTGGGCGTATTGTCATCCCAGAGGCAATAAAGTCTATTGAGCCTGTTTGAAGTGCCAATAAAAGCCCACCAAATTCTTGGTCTTGAACAACAATATCAAAACCCAATTCATCGGCTATTCTTTTAACTAGGGATAAATCAATACCTGCATATTGCCCAATTACACCCTGCCCTGGATCTGCAACAAACTGAAACGGTGGAAAGTCTGCACTTGTCCCCATTATTAATACAGGTCTGTCTTCTTCAGATGAACATGCTGTAAAAGCTAAAATCATAACTGTCATAAATGTAAATAATAAAAATTTTTTCATAATTGATTCCTCCAAGTTTAACGTAATATTTTTTTTAAGAATGCCTGTGTGCGTTGATGAGTGGGGTTTTCAAAGAATTCTACAGGATTGCCCTGCTCCACAACCTTACCCTCATCCATAAACAATATTCGCGAACCTACTTCTTTAGCAAAACCCATTTCATGGGTTACTACTATCATTGTAATGTTCTCTTTTGTTAAATCCTTCATTACTTCCAGCACCTCCCCCACCATCTCGGGGTCTAGGGCAGATGTTGGTTCATCAAATAGTATAACTTCTGGTTCCATTGCTAATGCGCGTGCAATTGCTACACGTTGTTTCTGCCCACCAGAAAGTTTGTTGGGGTACACTAATTCTTTATCCTCTAAGCCAACTTTTTTAAGTAATTCACGTGCCATTTTATTTATAGCTACATTTCCTTCGGAAAGTGACATAGCCGCTTTTTTTATCTTCTTAGGTCCAAGTGTGATATTTTCCAGTACAGTCAAATGAGGGAATAAATGAAATTGCTGGAACACCATCATCATTTTTTGCCGTACTTTTGTGATATCAGTTTTTTTATTCATGATATTTTGACCATTAAAGATAATTTCACTGCCCTTTTGTGGGGTTTCCAATAAATTAAGAGAACGTAAAAATGTTGACTTTCCAGAACCAGATGGTCCGATAATTACAATTTTTTCGCCCTTTTGGATATCCTCATTTATACCCTGTAACACGTGCAATTTGCCAAACTTAACATGTAAATTTCTTATGCTAATCATAAATAATCCCTCTTTTATTTAAATGGGACACTTCCTCTTTTCGCTATGGGCTTGAACTTCGCTTTCGCTCGTTCTCACCTCACGCTCAAAGAATCTCTCCCGCCCTTCATCCGCCAATGGCGGCGGTTGGGTTCGGTTCCCCAAACCTCGCTACCCTGTTTTTTAGGCATCCGCACTTCTTAATCTCTTTTCAAACAGAGTGAGCAGTGCAGTTAATATAGAAATTAACACCAGATACATAACTGCCGAAACTAGAAGTGCCGTAAAGTCAAATGTACGTGACATAATATGTTGTGCCTGCCGTGTCAAATCTGCCGCACCTATAAATCCAACAATAGCAGTTTCTTTAATAAGTACAATAAACTCATTTACAAATGTGGGGATAATATTTTTAACTGCTTGAGGCATAATAATGTACTGCATTGTTTGGAATTTGGTAAATCCTAACGATAACCCCGCCTCTCGTTGCCCTTTATCTACGGAAAATATGCCCGCGCGTATAATCTCCGCAACATATGCACCACTGTTTATGCCCAGTGCCACTATTCCAACCCATACAAGATTACCTCTAAACCCTGCAAATAATATTGCACTTATAAGGAGGAGTTGCGTTACAGAAGGTGTACCCCTGATTATTCCTAAGTAAATGAAAGCAATGCCATTTAAAATTTTTAAACGAGAAAGTTTAAAAGTTACAATGATGCATCCAATTACAAGCCCTAGTAAAACAGCACCAAGTGATATTTGGATGGTTACTAACATTCCATCCATTAGCATTTGCCATCGTCCTTGCCCAAGTGTCCTTTCTAGGGATGCTATAAAGCCATCTGGAAACAATGCGTCACTCCTTTAATAATGGGGACTCTGCCCCCAGCCCCCCCGCCATTCCGCTAGGCAAAACCTGACTACACTTCCTTCGGAAAGCGATGGAGTCGTTTTTTGATTCGATTACATATGAATAATTATACGATTTAATTACGATAAAGTCAATGTATTTATGAATAATTTTTAATTTTTATGAATAATTATTCAATTCCATATTAAAACTATTAAAGCATTAGGGTATAACATACAAGAAACAAGCAATTCGCGTCACTCAACGCCGACGATTTGTCGAATGATGGTTGTGGAAAGGTGCTTCGTCATTTCAGCAAGTTAAAACAGGTATATTAAGCGTTATGTGATTACAATAATTTCATTTTTTCTGCTTGACATACCTTTTCTACGAATGGGAGAATCTCTTGCAAAACCTCCATCGTTTTATAAAAATCTACCCTACCACCAATCAAATACCAGTCGTTAATCATGATGCTTGATGTTGCATCAATAGAGGGTTTGTTCTTTAGCAATGGGGGTGTATTCTCTGGAGTAGCAAAGAACCTTTCTTTAACACGCCCCTTTCCTTTCTTATACTCGTCTACGTGGGTTCGCATATCACGAATATCTTTTATTGCTTCAAGTCCTATTGTATTGTCAATCTTTTTAAGTATGTTCACAATCTCAGGAATATTTTTTATCATTTTCATATAAAAGATAGTTCTATCAAGTGCAAATACAAAAAATTCTTCTTCCAATTTTGTCAAATTGAAAAAGCTATCCCTCCTAGATTTTATCGAATCTAACAAGCGATTACCTTGGAATATTGTACCTTGCAAAAAGTCAACGCAATTATTAAATGGCACAATTTCATAAAGCCAATCCCCTTCTTCTACTTCGCTCTTGCCATCAAAACGTATCATGAAAACTCATCCTCTCCAAAATCAAAACAGCGGCAACCCGTTTTAATCTCTTACCGCCCAATTTGTCGGCATAGTAAAATGCTCTAACCGAATCTAATTGCAACTAACAGGCTCTACCTGAAATTTTCACTTTTCAAGCCAAATTTCAGAACCCAGTAAAATAGCGGATTCTCGCCAAACTGCCAAGGCAATACTTGCCGTTTTTCAAGAAATCCGAACATTCGTTCAAGAATCCAGTGAAATCAAGGAGTTGCGGGGTGTCTGCGAATTCTCACGCCGACGAACTGCCGACTGGTGTTACAAAAAAATTCTCGTAGAGGAGCGTTCTATTCAGGTCAGCTTAATAAACTCACCATTGACATTTAATGATGATTCCATTTTATCAATCTTAAACAGGGCAAAATATTCGCAATCATTCGAGCTAAAGTGCTTAATCAATCTTGGACAAGTGTCCAGCATCTTTTGCTTAATACCCAAATCAAAAACTTCAATAGCTACCCCATCCACCCTAATCCAGTTTCGTGTGTCTGCTTTCAACGCTACAATCTGAATCCACTGATTAAAAATTAGCTGTGAATAAACATCTTTATTTTTCGCTGTTGAAAAATACAACATTTCTTCATATTCCATGACGCCTCCGAATGGTCTAACGGCAGGAGATTTTCCGTTGATGGTTGCTATGAAAAACACTCCGCACTCCATCAAAAACTCATATGTTTTGCTCATATTCACTACCCCTCTCTATTCAAGCATCCCCTATCACATATTTGATGGCATAATAACACTCAACCTTTGTTATATTCATCTATAGTTATTTCAATGTCTTTAAGTATTTTACGGATTAAACTTCTGTCCAAATCCCCTACGTGCATAGGAATAACCGTTGTACATCCATCATTGTGACGATAAAACTTGTGACTACCCCGTTGTCTGATAGCCACAAAATCGATAGCCTCTACAAGTTTACACATTTGAATGCTGGTTATAATTCTAAGCCTGCTCATAGGCAACCTCCATCTGTTGAACGCCTATAAACTTATTAATAGCGGGTATTTCGTTTTCAACGTCTAAACACAGCAAAATAACCTCTCTCACTTTTTCCAAAAGTTCAGGCATGGTACTAGCTTGTGTGTAACAACTTTTTAGCGATGGCACAGTTGCTATATATGCGCCGTCCTCGCCCTGTTCTATCAAAACTGTAAAATTCAATTTCATTTCAATCACCTCATATAATTTTTCTGCCGTCCATTTCGACGGCATAGTAACACACTCTAACTGAACCCAATTGAAAATAACTGCAACTATTAGCCATTTTGCTTTTTTAATCAATCTTATGGAAGCCCGTAAAATAGCGGGTTTTACCCAAACTTGTAATGTAATCCTTGGCGTTTTTCAAGAAAAGCGAATATTCGTTCGAGAATCGAATGGAATCAAGGAGTTGCGGGTACTTTTGGAATCGCCGTGACGACGATTTGCCGACTGACGGTTTCAAAAAATTTGACCTTGTGGCGATAGTCCAGTCTAATCAATTATCTCTAGCGAAAATATGTGTAGTCTAATATCATCACGCAATTCATTCCACCTACTTTCCACATCACGACCTATAGACCAATGGCTTTCGTCTATCTCAAACTTAACTCCACTGTCCATACAACGACCATATGTTTCGTAGTAGTCAAAGAGAAGATTTGCACAGTGTTCAAAAAATTTATGAAGTTTATCATACAGCTCATTATCTATAAATGGAGCGTTTTCATATAAAGCCGCTTCTGCATACTTAACATACGTTGCACAATTTGCGTAACTGGTATTTTTAGCAACGCCTCCATCATCTGGATTATATTTAAACGAATTAGGAGGCAAATATATTGTGCCGATACTTACTTGCATATTGAAAAAAGCTCTTGAAATTTCCTTGAAAGTAGCAAATTCTGTATCAAAACGAGTTTTTGTTACATGGAGCTTTCCATCAAGTTTGCTTTTGTTTTCCTGCAAATCTCTATCATGCATTTTTTTGTCTAAATATTTTACAAGTAAAATTGCCTGTAAACCTAATGTGATAATCCAACCAACAAAAGCTACTACAATTTCAATTATCCCCATATTTACCTCCTTGTCGCCCAAATTGTAGGCATATTAATGCAAACCAACTGAGCCTAACCGAATCTAACGGCAATTAACTGAAATTTACTCTTTTCCATCCAAGTTTCAAAATCCAGTAAAATAGCGTATTTCACCCAAGATGCCAAGGCAATGAACGGCGTTTTTCAAGAAGCCCCACACTTTCTATTTGGGAATTGAAATAACTTATAACTGTGATTGATGTTTAACAAAAAAATCTACCCTAGGTTCTAGGAACTTAAAGCTATCAGTAAAAAAATTTAAAGGCTCTTCAATAAACGTCCAATCCCAAAGATTTTCACCACAACAAAGATATTCGCGTATTTTATCTGTTCCTTCTGGGGCAAAGGGGTGTAAAAGAGTAGTTGTAACACGCACTACATGAAAACCATCTACAACAACATTTGCACGTAGTGACTCATTATTTTCTGCCTCCTTACTCGAAGCAGACCATATTTTGTTCGCCTCACGTAAATATACATCTAAAAGGTCAATCACCTTAGAATATTCAAAACGATACATAGCCCATTCATACTCTGTAATCATGGTATTGGCAGTTTCTTGTGCTTGTTTGCTTACGGCAACCGTGGGCATTTTACCATCAAAATATTTTTGCAATGTATAGAAACAAGAGCGAACTAAACGATTAAACACATTTGTTAAAATATTTCCTTCTGCCAAGGTCGCATCAAAACCAGTCTCACCTTCCATCACGGCTTTAGGCAAAAATTTTACACTATTGCTTTGTAATGCCATGTGAGCAAAATGCATTCTCAACTGCTCTGGTGTGTAATGTTCCAAAAGTTCATCTACACTTGGTGGGGTGACATTACCACTGCTACTAACTTTACGATTACCATAAAACACATGACGATTTGGAATTATATTAGGCAAGTTTTTAACTGTTTCACGCCCTGCAATTTGATTCATAGCCATAAACAAGCCTATTCCCGCTACTGCATAGAAATAGATATTGTCCTCGCCTATAAACTGATACACTTTTGAATCGGAGTTGAACCACCAATCAGTCCAAGATTCACTTGAGCCTGTTTTTTGTTGTAAATAAGTTTGAACAAATGAAATAGGAGCCCAAAGAGATTCAGGCCATACCCAAAATGTTTGGTCGTTTATATCTTCCTTAACAGGGACAGACATGCCCCATTTCACATTTCCTGATAACCTGAATGGTACAAGCGTTGTGCCTGTGCGAAAACGGATATTGTATTCTCTTAAAATTCTACAAGCATGTTGGCGGTCTTGTAGTGACTCAAATGTTAAAATTGCCGATTTATCACTCTCATTAAAATTAGCTTGATGATTGCGCATTTTTGCACAGGCTTCTTTTAGTAGGTCAAACTCTTCTGTTTTAACTATAATTGTTGGAGGCTTTAAAAAATCTGCCACATTAGACAAGAAAAATTTACGGCTGATTCCCTCTTCTGCAAGAATTTCTTGATGCTGCTTTAACTCTTTTGAAAAACGCTCCAAATCAAAATACCAGTTCTTTATCGCACGCAACACAGGAGTATTCCCCGTTATTACATGTTTAGGGGCAATTAAATCATGAGGGCTGTATTGATGCCCCATTTCGCATTCATCCGCATAAGCCTTTTCAGATTTACATTTTGCAACGGGACAACGTCCTTCAACTTGCCTACCATTCAGAACAGTTTGGTTTTCCTCATCATAAAATTGTTCAATTTCTTCTAATCTAAGATATCCATTTTCATATAATGATTCAAACAGCCAATTGGATAGCTCTTCATGTTTTTTTCCTGATTCTCCAAATGCAGAAGTTGCATAAAGGTTTAAACTGATATTATAGGATTCCAATGACTTTTTTTGTACATCATGAAATTGCCCAACAAAATCTTGGATACTTCCTTTAAAATTATTTTCTAGTGCTTTACTATATTTCACTTCAATGCCCGCACCATAACAGTCTGTTCCTGAAACATAAATTACATTATCCTTGCCAATTCTATCACGCAAAAAACGCGCATATATGTCAGAATGTATAAATCCTCCACCCACATGCCCAAAATGCAAAGATTTATCGCCATATGGCATTCCGTTGGTGATAACTGCTCGCTTTGGAAATGGAGGTGCTTTTCGGTTACTCATTAGAATTATCCTTCCAAAAAAAAATTTAGGGATATGCTCCCTAATAATACTCTCTAATCTTATCCTGCATTGTACGTTAGATTGCGGAAAGTTTCAACGGCTATAATGAAAAATATAGCCAACACATTTGAGAAACATGCATTGGCTATATGAGCGGGGCGCAATTTCACTTGCATTTTGCACACGAGCGCGCCAATGTCAAGTAGAATTGCTATATTAATATTGCTTTCGTCTTTTCATACTACGACAAAGAAACATGCACATGAACAGGGTATTCATATTATTTTTTGGTGCATGGGCATTGCTTGTAGCAACAGGATTTGGCAATTCAGTTACATGACTGCATGGTGGGGGAGTGTCATCATCACAATCATTCATGCAAACACCACCAAATGGACATTCCTCTTGTACAATCTCACCAGATGGAAAAAAATCAGCCTCATTAGAATCGGTATCTCTATATGGCTCTTGTTCATTGATTGGGATATTTGGAGTGTTTGGAATGGGTGGAATACTCGAAATAGATGGAATGGAGGGAATATCAACAGTATCATAAATACGCCAATACACATTGTTTAACATACGCCAAGTATTAGGTCCAATTATGCCATCTTGACTTAACCCAAACAAACGTTGGAATTCGCGTATGGCGATAGTCATATCTTGAGTAAAGCTAAAATTTTCAATCAATGACGGAACAGAGGGGTAAAATTCTGAGATAAAATTTAATATATGTTGCGCTCTACCCACGAGATTACCATTCATACCTTCACGTATTATATCGGTAAAGGGAATACGTTCAATGCCATTACTTGTTCTTTTATCAACAAGCCCATCAAGACGTTTTACAGCAGAATAATTAGAAAATATCCTGTGCCATGTAGTGTGTTCAACAATTCCATTAGAGGCTATCAGACCTGATTCTCTGACGTTTTGGAACGCTCTAACCGCCACTTCGGTTTGAGTGTCATAAATACCACTTGGATTAGTAATTGACGAAATTGCAGGGAAATTCTTACTGATTGTATTGAGGCGATTCTGGATGGTGTATACAGCGGGTAAATTCATTCCAGGGCGTAGTGCAAAACCCATAAATGGTTCAATCTCACCGCCAATATTGTTAGTTTCAACAATTTGTATATCTGTAGGATAGAAATGATGTAGTATTTGCAACGCATTACGCCCTTGCTCTGCTAAAGGTACTGTCCCCCATTGCCATAGTCCAGAACATGTAACATGTCGCCCGTCACAATATTCTGCAAAGAATGGGGAGTTTTCACGACGAATAAAACGATTAAAAATCCTATCAACCATTTCATCTATTGTTCGGAATATTTGCCCACCTTCAACAAACATTTGGTCATGCTGGGTGCTGTTTGTGATGTCAAAATTATATCCACGAACCCGATACCAGCCGTGATATAGCCTATTTAATGTCAAGGAAATTATACAGTATATATTAGCTTCTAATGCGGCAGGAGGCCATGTGGCAAAAATCTCATGACTGGCAGAATTTTTTATATAATGGGTAAAAGGTACGCGCACATTACGCGCCAATGGGTTATCTGGGTAACCAAGATGAACAGTGATAAATTCAGGAATAATAACATCATTTAATATATACCCGTCAGACCCATTTGGTAGGGCATATGCGTCTGGGCGTTCCATACTACGTTCTTCACCAGATACTAAATTATGCGCTGGAATATCCAATTCTATCATTTGCTTATCTTCCAAAGCAGGCAATAGATTTATTGGCAATATACTTGTTTCTGTATCTAAGATTTTCACGCCATATATTATGGTTGTCGCAAAACCTACAGCCTCCACCTTAACATCACACACAGAATAAGGTACACCTTCATAGTTCACATTTAAGCTATGCTCTCTTGTTGGTGCTTCAAGGGGGACTGCTTCGGTAATCCCACTTTCATCTGTTACTAACTCATACAAGACACTTTCACCACTTGAAACGGTTACTCGTGCTTGGGTTACGGGTAATGCACCACTTGCAGTAGTCGCAACGATTTCTAAAAAACCAGTACCCATTATCTTCCTCCTAAACCCATTTTCAATTATCTTCATACTGTTTAATTATGTATCATATGCCAATTTGATAAAACTCGTTCAGAATAAAATAGCGACTCTGTCGCTTTCCGAAGGAAACGGAAGCGCGATTCATTCGCGCTGTAGTGGCGGGGCTTGGGGGACCGAACCCAACCGCCGCCAGTGGCGGACGAAGGGCGGGAGAGGTTCTTTGAGCGTGAGATGAGAACGAGCGAAAGCGAAGTTCAAGCCCACAGCGAAAAGAGGAAGCGGCCCCATTGGGCGACGGAAATTGCAAAAGCAATTTCCTAGCAAATAAAAAAAGGGACTATCTTTTTACAAGATAGCCACTTTTTTGGGGAATCGAACCCAATCGCCACGATCCTAATCTCTTGTACTAAACCCGCCGTTTATTAACGCTAGAACAACCGCCGCAATAATAGCCGTTGGGAAAAAGTTGCCTAAAGTGAATCCGCCGACAAGCACTGAGGCAAGCCAAATTGCACCTGCGTCAACTATCACAGAAATAATGACAATAAGGAGTGATGTTTGTCTGTTACCTTTAAACAGCCCCTTAACAATGGGGACAATTATAGCATTGATAAGCCCCAATACAACTGCAACAATAACAATACTTACCCAGCCACGAAAGCTCATAGCCATAAATGGAAGCCATGATAATCCCCACAGGACTAATGCACTAACGAGCCAATTAATAAAAGTGTTCATAAAAAGATTACCTCCAACATTTAATTAGACAGTAACTTCCACATCCAATGATAATGGTGTCACTCCACACAGTTCAACACTGCGTTTGTCTGGTTGACTGAACCCAACAAATAGGGTATGCGAACCTTCTAAGGTATACAGGTCGCCTTTCCAGTCCCTACGACAGAATGCATCATTTGAAAGTGGAATAGTTACTTTCTTAGATTTACCAGCAGGAATAGATACGGACGCAAAACCACAAAGTCTGTATATTTCTTTTTGCTCTGGTGATTTCACATAAATTTGAATTACTTCGCGCCCTATTTTGTTGCCGCTGTTTGTAATTTTAACAGTGCATTTACCACTATCATACTCCGCAGAATCCACGGTAAAAGTGGTGTAGGTTAAGCCAAAACCAAACGGATACAATGTTTCGCCTTTGAAATAACGATATGTGCGGTTTTCCATATTGTAATTCCAAAATTCGGGCAAATCATTTGTAGAGCGATAGAATGTAACAGGCAACTTACCAGAAGGATTCACTTTTCCAGCAATAATTTCTGCAATAGCCAGCCCACCAAGTGCGCCAGGATAAAAGGCTTGCAAAATACCATTTACATGTTCATCTGCCCAAGTTACAGCCAATGCAGAACCACTAACAAGCACAAGAATAACAGGTTTTTTTCCTGCCGCCTCAACCACTTTTTCAAGTAAATGTTGTTGTCTGCCTGGTAATTGCAAATCGTTTTTGTCACCACTTGCAAATTCGTTACCAGTATCACCTTCTTCACCCTCAATGTCTGCATCAAGCCCCAGAACAACAATAACCGCATCACTTTCGCGGGTTACAATTAATGCTTCGGATAAACGATTATCGTCTTGAGGTAAAACAGAAGTTTTGGCTTTATACAAATGGCAACCCTCTGAAAACAACACTTGTGTTTTTGTTTTAGACGCAATCTCTTGAATACCTTCAAGCACAGTGGTATATCGTGTGGATGTGCCTTGATAGTTACCCTCCAACGCACGGCGACTATTTGCATTAGGTCCGATTACTGCAATTTTCTTTAACTTTTTGAAATCCAATGGCAAAGCCCCATCATTTTTTAGAAGCACAGGCGCACGGCGAGTAATTTCCAAGTTAAGGGCATTGTGTTCTTCGCAATCCAATTTATCATATGGAATTTTTGTATATTTGGTGTTAGCTTTTGCACCCAAAAGCCCTAATTTCATTCGTGACACAAACAGACGCTCTACAGCTGTGTCAATATCTTTTTCGTCCAGTTTGCCAGATTGAACCGCTTCTACTGCCACAGCCATTACATCACCACAGCAGAGGTCACAGCCTTTTTGGACTGCTAGTGCTACAGAATCAACAGGTGTTTCTGTGATTTTATGATTCTTGTGGAAATCCTCAATTGCCCAACAGTCAGAAACAAAATGCCCATCAAAACCCCATTTGCCACGTAGTATATCCACGATTAGCAGTTGAGAAGCACAACAAGGTTCACCCAGTAATCTATTATATGCACCCATCACAGATTCTACACCCGCTTTTATAGCAGCTTCAAATTGTGGCAGATATGTGTTCCATAAATCATATTCGTTACAAATTGCATCAAAGGTGTGGCGGTCTTTTTCTGGACCAGAATGTACAGCAAAGTGTTTTGCACATGCAATTGTTTTTAATGACTTTGGATCGTCGCCTTGTAAGCCTTGGATAAACGCAACACCCAACTCTGCTGTAAGATATGGGTCTTCTCCATATGTTTCATGCCCACGCCCCCATCTTGGATCACGGAAAATATTAATGTTAGGAGACCAAAATGTTAGCCCTTTGTATATGTCGTGGTCGCCTTCTTTTTGGAATGCGTGATACTTTGCGCGTCCTTCTGTAGCAATACAATCTGCCACTGTTTTTAACAAAACAGGGTCAAATGTTGCTGCCATTGCTATAGCTTGGGGAAACATCGTTGCAGTGCCTGCACGTGCAACTCCATGAAGTGCTTCATTCCACCAGTTATATGCTGGTATTTTTAAGTGTTCTACTGCACCCGCCTTGTGTAACATTTGGCTAACTTTTTCTTCTAGTGTCATTTGCGAAACCAATTTCTTCGCTTTTTTCTTGAATTCCTTAAAATCCAATTCCGCCACTTCCTTTGTTATTTTTATTTAAAGGGGGAGCTTCGCCCCCCATCAGAACACTGCCCCTTGACCCTTGCTTTTGGAAATGCGCGAAAGCGCATTTCCTGTTAAAGTTTTGATGAAACTTTTTCAAAAGTTTCTCGGGGTGTGGGGTGAAACCCTACGATTTATATAATCTTACAACCGTCCCATAATAATATTTTCAAGCTCTGGAAGATGAATAATTTCCGCATTGTCAAGCATGTAATTAAACCCTGCTAAAATTGCCATTAACATCGGCTCTGCGCCAAAACCAGTATCAAATTGAACCAAAATATGCTTTGCGGCAAGCAAATAATCATCATCCGTTGCTATTCTAAGCCCACCATATTCTGTCATTACATTGTCAGGATTAGGTTCTACACGCTTGATAATGTGATAGCCAAACATTGATGGTACCAAATCACTTATTTCTCCAATAGCAAGTAGTTTAGTAGCTTCATAAAATTCTGGTACCATAATCCCCTCTACAAAGGTATAACCATCTGGGTTGCCCATCATGCCTGGGTCTTGCCCATATTCGCGAATAAGCATGTCAAAATCTTCACCAGCGTGGGCTCTCACAAGCAACTCATTAGCCAATTCAGTAGGATCTATAGATACAGGCATAAATTCTTCAAACTGTGCAAACAATTGCGCATCACCTATAATTGTGTCAATGGTACGATTCATTAATGCTTCTGTTTCAAGAAGATTTAAAAAGTGTTCTCTTCCTGTAAAACCTTCTGCCCTTATTACATTATAGAGATTTGTCGCTCCCCCAAATTGAAGCTCAAATTGATGGAGTTCAAATTCGGAAGCCGCTCTTTCATCAGCATTCAAAAATATTCCATTTTCTAATGCATAATGTTGTCGTATCAAATCCTCAGCCGCCATACGCACAGCTTCGGCACGTATAGCCTCACCAAAAGTACCACCTCTAAAAGGCGCATTATAATCAATATCAAATGTGCCTGTTTCTTCAAATAATTCCCATTGTAATATATTTTCTGCTTGGTTCAATCTAATATGCACATCACCTGCTGTAATACTTATACCATTTACTGTTGCCACAGTTGTTGAACCATCTACTGTTGACAAGATGGGTAAACTACTATACGGTGCGCCTTCAAATGGGGGGAAATCTTCAGCCCATGGAGGAGTGGCATTACGATTAATAAACCACATTGATACAAATAAAACAATAATACATAATGAAAGTCCTCCGCCTACCATAAGCCACAGATTATTACGACTTTCAGTGTTCTCTATTGGCTTTTTGCCAATACTATTCCCCATAAAACGATTTTTCTTAAATTTGTTTGCCATTTCTAATGTCCTCTCTAAAATGTTTGTTTTTAGTGAAAGCAAGCCTTATATGGAGTCATTTGGAGTTTTATGAAATCCTTTTACAGCAGGCTTATCCATAGTTAAATTTACACAATATTATAGCGGAATATTTATAATTGTAAATAAAAACATTCCCCAGAAATTTTTAGGGAATGTTTTTATTGACTGATAGGGGACTCTTACCCCCCGCATAACCTACTTCTTTTAATATATTAAATATCCTAAAAACATTGCAACAAAAGCGAAATAAATCAAAAGACCAGATATGTCTTTGATGGATGTGATAATAGGTGCAGACCCTGCCGCTTGATCTATATTAAGTTTTACAAGAACAAACGGAACTAAAAACCCAAGAAGAGCCGCCAAAGTCATTGTAGCGGCTACCGCAAGCCCAACTGCCACCCCGAGCATAGGTATACTTTCCCAAAAAATAGCAGACATTGTACTTGCAATTATACCTGAAATTATGCCACTCACTAAACCAAGGCTTAATCCAACGCCAACTTCTTTAATAAAGTGCCTAAAGAAATTTTTCATGTTAATATGCCCAAGCACAACACCACGAGCAAATACAGTAGAAGATTGTGTACCCACATTACCACCCATATCCATTATAAGTGGGATAAAAAAAGCAACTGCAACAACAGATTCAAGCACTTCTTCAAAACCTTCGATTACGACGGCGGCAAGCATACCTGCAATAATAGTGATAAACAGAAAAGGAAGTCTCACTTTCCAAATTGCCCATAAATTACCATTTATTAAAGTTTCGCTACGATTTGCTTCCTTGCTTGCAAAAATACCACCTGAAGTTAAGATATCTTCTGTTGCTTCATCTTCCAAAACGTCAATAGCATCATCAATAGTTACGATACCAACTAAACGACTTTCTTTGTCTACAACGGGAATAGCAAGCCAATCCATCTTTTGCAAAAGTCTAGCAACTTCTTCTTGGTCAGTACCTGTTGAAACACTTGTTGCAATGGTTTCCATTATGCTCTCTACTAAAACATCTGGTTTTGCAATTAAAAGGTCACGTAATGAGATAACCCCTTCGAGTTTTTTCTTCTCATCGGTTATATATATGGTGTAAATCGTCTCTTTTTCTACAGCGTCAATTTTAACCTTTTCTAAGGCTTCCGCCGCAGTGATTCCCTTGTGCAAATGAACAAACTCTGGTGTCATTATACGCCCAGCAGTTTGCACCTCATAACCCATTAGCAAGTTAGTCATTTCGCGCTCATTTGGTGTTAATGCACTCAACATTTTTTTTGCTACTGTTGCGGGAAGTTCGTCCAATAACTTAACACGGTCATCTGGTGCAAGTTCATTTACAAGTTCAATCGCCATTTCGTCTGTTAATGAACGCAACAAATTCTGCTGGTCGTCTGTATCTAATTGCTCAAATACATCCAAAGCCCTATCTTTGGATAAGAGCCTATAGACAATACCCTGGTCTTTGGCAGATAATTTTTGAATTGAATCCAATACATCAACTTCATTTGCATCATTTAAGATTTGCTTTAGGCCGTTTATATCTTTTCGATTCAGATATTCCATGATGGAATCATACAAATTTTCTTTATTCATTGGCCTCTACCTCCGTCTTTATAGTTTACAGGAAAACAAAAATCCTCTGGTCATTATTATAAACAATGACAGAGGATACAAAATACCTTGTAATATGCTCCTTTTATTATAAACAATTAAATTATATAGTCAATCTATTTTTTGCCTATATGCAACACCCTATAAAATCATATCACCAAACTCTACAAAAAGTGCCATCAGCCCATATATTATTAATGCCCCTCCAGAAATAATATGAGTGAGAGTAACAGGGATTCTATTTACATGTTTGGTTCTGGCAAGATAAAATGACAATGCCGAATATCCAAAATGGGCAAGCGCGACTGTTATAGGGATGAAGATAGTCGAGCTAGGAAGGAAAAGAAACGTAATCCCCATAGTGATTAGCATTGCTTCACCACTCATCACCAAACCCACAAGGACAATTGTTTTAATAAGAGACTTTTCATTACCTTCTTCATGGTGTTTATTGTGTTCAGATAAAAAATAGTGCAAGATACACCAAAGCCCAAGAGCAATAAATGAAAATCCCACAATGTAATCAGGTTCAAACGGTATAAGCTCGTATACCCAGCCTGCCATAAAAAAGCCAAGAATACACAGGAGAAAAAGAAAAACATTAATCAAAGCAAGATATAAAAACTTGCATTTCTTTTGTAACCCTAGTGAAAGCCCAATAAAAAACGCATCTGCTGATACAACCAGCCCAGCCAAAATTGAAATAAACATAACATGCCCCTATAAAAAAATTAGCATAAGGAAATATATTTTCCCTACGCTAATGTATGCCCACCTATCTAAACGTGTTACGCTTGTTTTACACCCATGTGTATTCAAAACCAAAAGGAGAATTACAATAATGACAAAAAAAGTCTTGCTAGTAAAATACGGAGAAATAGCCCTTCGTAAAGGTAATAGAAAACATTTTGAATATAAGATGTTAAACATAATTCGTGATAACATAAAGGATTCAGGAACAATCCATGTAGTGCGCGAACAAGGACGTTTTATGATTGAAGATGTAAATGGCGATTTAGATGTGAAGAAAATTTTGCCACAAATAAAAAATATATTTGGGCTAACATCATTTTGCCTTGCAATTAAAACAACAGAGCGAGATATAGAAGTTTTGAGAAAAATCGGTTTGGAATTTTTCAGTGAAAACGTCCCTAAAAACACACAGTCGTTTAAAGTTGAAACAAAAAGAAGTGATAAGCAATATCCAATAACTTCTAACGAAGTGTCTGCTATTATTGGTGAAGCCATTTTTGAAAGCGAAATAGGGATTAACGTAAATTTGAAAAAACCTGATATTACGCTTTGGGTGGAAATTCGTAATCATGTGTATTTCTATATTGACAGCGTAATGGGTGAAGGAGGGCTTCCATATGGCACAAGCGGGAAGGGAATGTTACTACTCTCGGGAGGGTTTGATAGCCCTGTGGCTGGGTATTTAGCGGCGCGGCGTGGGGTAGAAATTGTGCCTGTATATTTTCATTCACCACCGTTTGTATCGGAGCGGGCAGCAGATAAAATTCGCGATTTGGTAAAAGAATTATCACGTTATACAGGAACAATAAAAATGTATATTGTGCCGTTTACAGAAATTCAGTTATTCCTAAAGGAAAAAATCGCACCCCAAAAACTAACACTAATGCTTAAACGTGTTATGTTGCGTATTGCAGACGAACTTGCAAAAAAAGAGGCAGCACAATGTCTAATAACAGGAGATAGTATTGGGCAAGTGGCAAGCCAAACGCTAAAATCTTTGCAAGCGATGGAATCTTCAACAACTTTGCCCATCATCCGCCCACTTGCTACAATGGATAAACAGGATATCATTAACATAGCCAAACGAATTGGTACATTTGATATATCAATCCGCCCTTATGACGATTGTTGTACTTTATTTGTTGCCGACCACCCAGAAACAAAACCAAATACAAATGTAATCGAAAAAATAGAGGCAAGAATATATGAAGAACTCTCTCCATTAATTGAAAAATCTATAAAAGAAGCGTTGGAAATTTAATGGATTTTGGAGCTTGCTTAAAGTTGTGGTATAATTTGTGTACGTTATTCCGCATGTAAGACACTATTAGAAGGAGTTATAAAATGGCAAAAAAGAGGGTTTCTAAAAAACAAAACCAACAAAGTAAAATTAGCATTGGGGATATAGTAGTAGCCACGTTACTTTTAATGGTAGTAGCTATAATGCCACTGATTGTAAGATATGCCACACCAAGAATGCCCCCTGAACTTGTTGTACATTTTGGGCAGGGCGTGGGCGTTTATGTTGATATATTCTCATATTTTAAGTCTTGGTTTGTTTTGCTTCCAGCAGGGCTTATAGTGCTGTTTTTTATAAGTGAGTACTTTGTGCAAAACAAAAAGCAAACTATGGATATAAAAGCAATTCTTAAAAATCCTGTAATTGTGTTATCAGCGATTTATTTGCTGTTTGTACTAATCTCTGCAATTTTCTCTAGTTACACATATACCTCATTTATTGGAACGGTAACAAGGCGTGAAGGGGTTTTTGTTTGGTTTGCATATTTTGTAATGTTTTTTACAGCAATGTACTTTGTGCGTGAAACAAAACATGCAACATGGATAATATGTGGGCTTGCGTTTTCATCAATTCTTATGGGATTAGTGGGTGTTTCTCAAATTTTTGAAAATGGCGACTTCCTTGGTACAGAATTTGCCGCCCCTTTTATTGTTGGGCGAGATATGTTTGCGCGATTGCAGGCAGAACACCCCGACTTTACACGCATGACCACAGAATTTGAAATATCGTATGGTACATTATTTAATCCAAATACCTTTGGCAAGTATACGGCAATGGTAAGCCCAATATTGTTGTTGGCGGCATTAACCTATAGGGGCAAGATATATATTAATATTGCCTTTTTGGTTGGCGGTTTATTGATGATGGTGGGGATATTCGCAAGTGGTTCTTTGGGCGGATTAATCGGGATTGCAACTTCTGTTGGCGTATTACTTGTAGTAGTTATTGTAAGGTTTGTGTATACGAAAATTAAATTTGAAAGAGAAAGTATTGATATACGTAATATCTTAATCAAGTATGTAGCCCCCATTTTTGCGGTTGTTTTCGCGATAGTGTTGGCTTTGATTTTTGTGCCAACCCTTAACAGCCGCGTGACACGTTTATATAATCGCTTGGGGGTTGCAATGCGTGCAGAAACAACACAGGGTTATGGATATGTTTTTGACATGGATAAAGTTAATATATATCGTGCGGGGGAAAGGATTTTTACCGTTCAGGTACATGAAGGACTTACACCACATACACCACTAGGGCTGTGGCTAACGGTTTTTGATGGAGACAGTAATATAGTTCCAATGGCTAATGTTGAATCACCAGCGGTTCTTATTTATGAAATTCCAGGATATAGAACAATTAGGCTTCAACAGTATTCAGATTCTTTTATGATTGATTCGAGGCATGGTTTTGTCCTCTCATTCAGGAATGGTAAAATATATGGGCGTTCTGTGAGTGGCTTGTCTGGTGCTGACACTACAGGGGGCTGGATTGACATGAGTGTATCTGTTTCAGCATGGGGATTTTATGGGCGTGAAACATGGGGTTCCAATCGTGGTTATATATGGTCAAGGACTTTCCCACTTATGCCACGCACAGCTATAATTGGCACAGGTCCAGACACGTTTTTTAGTGGTGTATTCCCATGGCATGATATTATAGGCAGGCAAATTTCTTTTGGTAATCCATATATAAAAGTGGACAAGGCACACAATCTATTTTTACAAACATGGATTACCACAGGCGGAATCTCTGCAATCGCATTATTTTTACTGTTTGGGCATTACTTGCTAACTACCTTTCGTGGGTTGGTCACTAGCAAGAATAATAAAAACAATAGAGAAGATATTTTTGGCTTTGGATTAAGATTAGGTTTGCTTGCAGGTATTGCAGCTTTTGTAATGTCCAGTAATGCAACGGACAGCACTATAGGTTCTACAGGTGTGTTTTTTGTTTTATTGGGTATTGGCTATGGGCTTAATGCGGTTGTCAAACGAATGGAAGATGTGAAAAAAGCAACCTAAAAACAGGGGGATAGTCAAGTCCGCTACTGAGGAGGCGATATTGCATGGAAGTTAATGTACCTGAAATTAGATTAAAGGGTTTTACGGGGGCTTGGGAACAACGAAAGTTGGGGGAGATTGGTACAGTTCAAATGTGCCACCGCATTTTTAAGGAACAAACAACCAGCCATGGTGATGTTCCATTCTATAAAATTGGAACATTAGGGAAAGAGCCTGACGCTTATATTACAAGAGAGCTATTTGAAGAATACAAGGTAAAATATCCTTATCCTGAAAAGGGAGATTTGTTGATTTCCGCATCTGGAAGTATTGGTAAAATTGTTGAATATTCAGGAGAAGATGCGTATTTTCAAGATTCTAATATCGTATGGCTACAACACGCGGATGTCTTAGACAATGCATTCCTAAAACAGTTCTATGAAATCGTGCAATGGAGTGGTCTTGAAGGCACAACTATAAAACGGCTATACAATAAAGACATATTAGATACCGATATAAAATACCCAACAAAAGCAGAGCAAGAGAAAATAGGCGAATTCTTTCGTACTTTTGACGAAAATATCATCCTTCATAAGCAAAAGTTAGACGGATTGAAAAAGCTAAAGAAGGGATATCTACAGCAAATGTTCCCTCAATCTGGGGAAACTGTGCCACGCGTCCGATTTGACGGGTTTTCAGAGCCGTGGGAACAACGTAAATTGGGGGAACATACAGCATTCATAACAAAAGGAACGACTCCAATTGATAAATCTGGAAATGGTGAGATAAACTTTGTAAAGGTTGAAAACATTATTGATGGCAAAATAAAATCAACCTCCAAAATCTTTACCGAAGAGCATAATGGCTACTTGAAACGTTCTCGTCTAGAAGAAGATGACATATTATTTTCAATTGCGGGTACTTTAGGACGAACGGCAGTTGTTGATAAATTGATTCTTCCCGCTAACACAAATCAGGCACTTGCAATCATTCGTGATTATGACTTTGATACAAACTTTCTGATAACATCATTTTCAACTCAAGCTGTGTCTGAGTTTATAAAAAAGAATCCGACTATTGGAGCACAACCCAATCTATCCCTTGAACAAATTAGAGATTTAATAATTTATACTCCTTCTCGAAAGGAACAAACCGTAATAGGCAACTTCTTCTACAATTTAGACAACCAAATCACTGCCCAAAACCAAAAAGTAGAGCAACTTAAACAACTAAAAGCGGCATATCTACAAAAAATGTTTGTTTAAAAAAGTTTGCCGCTGTAAGCAGTTTGGCGATTGCCCGCGGAAAAGTGATACTTCACTTTTTCGCAAATCCTTTAGAAAAACGCGAACGCGTTTTTCAGGAAAGGGGTTAAGGGGACTTGTCCCCTTATGGGGGGAATTGGGGGGTAAATCCCCCCAAGGTCTTAACATGCCATGCTACGCCATACCATAAAGAGAAAGGAACAAAACAATGATAGTGTCCATGAAATACTGTGAGGAATATGACTTTGAACGACTGCGAACCATCATAAATGAAAGCGTCATCGCATTAGGTGGCTGGGATAAGTTTGTAACAAAAGGAGATAGAATTTTAGTAAAACCGAACCTCTTATCTAAAAAACGCCCAGACGACGCTGTTACCACTCATCCAATGGTAGTAAAAGCACTGTGCAGCTGGCTTATTGAAAAGGGCGCATATGTAGTAATTGGTGATAGCCCTGGCGGTCTGTTTACAAGTGTGCTTCTTAGTGGAATATACAAGACTACGGGGATGGAAGCCGTTGCAAATGATACTGGTGCGGCTCTTAACCGCAACTTTGAATCCTTTATGGCAGATAACCCTCGTGGTGTGATAATGAAAAAGCTAAGTTTGACCGATATGATTAATGATGTTGATAAGATAATTTGTGTGGCAAAACTAAAAACCCATGGAATGATGACTTATACTGGGGCTGTAAAAAATATGTTTGGGGTAGTGCCTGGTGTAACCAAAGCGGAATATCATTTAAATATACCTGATTATGAAAGATTTGCAGATGCATTGGTTGATGTATGTTTGGCAGCAGAGCCTATTCTAACCATAATGGATGGAATAGTGGGCATGGAGGGTAACGGACCAGCGGCGGGCAACCCTGTACACACAGGGGCGATATTAGCATCGGAAAGCCCTTATCATTTGGATATGGTGGCATGTAAATTGGTTGGAATAAACCAAAAAGATGTACCTATGTTACGCCGAATGATAGCACGTGGAATAGTAGCCGAAGACCTTAGTGATATAGAACTTGTGGGCGAACCTTATGAGAGATTCAAAAAACGGGATTATGATATTCCTCCTATTGGAAGTAACTTAATGAATCTTAATGACCCTCGAGTTCCTCAATTTATGAAAAATTTTATACGCCGACATGTGCAAACACGCCCTTTATTTGATAAAGAATTATGTAATGGCTGTGGTGTGTGTTTAGAGGCTTGTCCTGCTAAGATTATGGAAATTAAAGACGGGTGTGCTACTGTTGACTCTAAAGATTGTATCCGTTGTTATTGTTGTCAAGAGCTTTGTCCCAAAAAAGCAATCAGCATCTATAAACCAACATTATCAAGAGTTTTGAGGCTGTAGGATATATGAATAATGCAATGCTTGATGTTATCACTCGCATTATCAATGATTATGGTGATAATATACTTGAAGATATGAGAAGAACAAACGCAATATTATTAGACCTTGCTCCAAGTATGAAAAGAGAACGTATGTTGGTGCGGAGTTTTATTGAACTAGATGGATATAAGACTTTAAAAGATACAGACGTTTCATCATACGCGTTAGCCGAAAAAAAAATAGTGAACAATTTAATAAATACCTTTGCAATGGAGAAAAATGCCGCATTATGGACAGTGCGGCTGTTTGGCGTGGCATTAGGTTTTATTAAATCGGATGATAAAAGTGATAAAACTCCTTTGGTAAAGGGGGCAAAGGGAAGTAGCTCTTCTTCATCTCCATCATCTTCGCCTTCCTCTTCTCCATTACCATCGTTTGACTCAACAGCTTCATCTTCAAGCGGGGAGGGGTATTTAAGAGGTCAAGTTGCAATTGGAAGAAACCATGTTATTGCTGTTGCGGCGGACAGTACTGTTATTGCAAGGGGTGCAAATGAGTCATATCAATGTGATATTTCTGGTTGGCGTGGTGATATTATTGGAGTGGCGGCGGGTGATACTCATTCTTTGGGGCTAAAAGCGGATGGTACAGTGTTGGCGGCAGGTTCAAATATTTATGATCAATGTGATGTTGGCAGTTTTTCAAATGTTTGTGCTGTGTATGCCTTTGGGCATGATAGTATTTGTGTTACGAATGATGGAAAAGCAGTTGCTGTGGGGCGTTCTAAATGGGACTTGTCTGCATTTACTGATATTGTAAGTTTGGCGCGTTATCCTGAAGGTGTGATAGGTATTCGTGATGATGGTAAATTGTGTTTGGCAGGTTACATTACAGAAGAAGAAATGATACAAGAAAATGTGTGGTTGCTTGCCCAAAAAGATGTGTCACAGGTAATATCTACTTATATAAACGGGAGTTTTGTATTAACAAAGGATGGTAGATTATATAAAAGTGGTGAACCAGAAAATTATTTTGCTGTGTGGCGTGATGTAATTAGTATGGTTGACCTTTCGGATAGTTTTGCAATTTTAAATAAAAATGGTATGGTGCGGATTATTCCATATACTCGTGACCGCCCAAGAATTGTGACTGTGGCGGATAAGTGGCGAAATGTTGCCGCAATTTATGGGGGATATAAAAGATTGATAGGGCTTACAATTGATGGTACTTTACTGGTTGCTTATACAGACCCCGAATGGGTTGCAAAGAATATGTCAATGTCTATAGATTTTGTGACAAATTGGTATCCCATGGGTATCTGGGAGGGGCAAATATAATGGATGACCGAATTATTACCACTTTAACAGCTATAAAAGATATGTATGGAGATGGCGTTTTTTATAACCTTACAACGGTTAAAAACATGATGAATGACCTTGCCCCACATCTGCGTAAAGAACGAATACAAGTTGCAAACTTTTTGGAAATTGGGGGGTATTTTCAATTAAAATATGCAGAGGAAAGTTACCAACTTGTACGCAACCGCCTGTATAAACAATATAGAGAAACATTTGCGGTGGATGAGTTGGTGGCAAATTGGGTTTTGAATGTGTTTAGTGTGGTTTTGGGGTTTAGTATTTCTGATGATGGTGCGGTGTATAAAGGAGAACCAAACCCACCACGAAAGCCCACAGTAACAGAGATTAAACAGGCGGCGCGCCCTTATATTGGGGATGAACGCCGTCCGCTTATGAAAGTTCCAGCTACTAAAATTCTTGCGCCTAATGCACGCCCTAAATTTGGAAATAGAGATTTTGCGCAAAGATTAGCGGCAGATTATCATTCTGTAGCAGTGGTTAAGAATGGTTTTGTAAAAGCGACAGGACTTAATACAGATGGGCAATGTTTTACAAATACTTATGACTGGCGTGATATAATTGCGGTATCGGCAGGGGCGTATTACACGGTGGGAATACGTGCGGATGGCACAACAACAGGTACTGGAAGATATGAATTTAAGCAACGTGATATGAGAGGCTGGTCGAATATTAAAGTTATATCTGCTGGAACTCGTCACACAGTCGGGCTTCGTGGTGATGGCACTTTGCTTGCTTGTGGGCAAAATAAACATGGTGAATGTAATGTACAACATTGGCGTAACATTGTACATGTTGTGGCGGGGGATTGCTGTACATTTGCTATAAAAAAAGATAAGCGTGTTTTGGTAAGTGGTGATAATAAAAATGGGGACTTGCAGGTGTCACATTTGGAAAATGTGGCAGATATCGCGTATGGAGGTCCTGGGCGCATAATTGCTTTGCTTGAAGATGGGACAATAACACGCGTTGGACAGGAAAATCATATGCGTAAAAATTTTTCCCATATAAAAGGGGTTAGGCAAATTGCGGCTGCTCCAGATTATATTGCTGGGCTTATGGATGATGGAACTGTAAAACTTCTTGCGTATTTTTGGCAAGATTCTGGTGTGGAAGCCGCCACAGTGGATTGGACAGATATTATTGCCATTGCCGCTGGAAGGTATCACATATTGGGTTGGCGTTCTGATGGAAAATTAATATCTGCAATGTTACACCCAGATATATCAAAGAATCAAGGGCAATTAAACATAAACCGATGGGAGATGTAGGCATGTATATGTTAAAAAACGGTGAGAAACTAAGATCCAATAATAATATGATTTATATGGTTATACGTTTTATAGCATCTGGTGGGCAAGGTGAAGTTTATGAAGTGGAAGATGAAAATGGCTCGCGCAAGGCTCTAAAATGGTATTTTTCACAGTCTGCAACCCCTTATCAAAAAAAACTAATAAAACATCTAATAAAAGAACATCCAACTAAACCAGATAAGAGTTTTTTATGGCCTCAAGATGTCATTACCAAAAATGAATTGTTTGGATATATAATGCCTTTGCGTCCATCAAATTATAAAAGTATTGTTGACCTTATGAAACGCCGTACAGAGCCTACGTTTTCTGCATTGTGCTTGGCGGCTATAAACCTTACGCATGGTTATCAATCTTTGCATTCACGGGGTTTATGTTATAGGGATATTTCTTTTGGTAACTTCTTTTTTGACCCTAGAAATGGGGATGTGCTTATTTGTGATAATGATAATGTTACTGTGAATCAAGACCCTGACAGTGCAACTACTGGTACTCCTCGTTTTATTGCACCTGAAATAATTACACAAAAGAAATCACCATCTACCGAAACAGATTTATATTCTATGGCGGTATTACTGTTTTATATGTTTATGCTTCATCACCCACTGGAAGGGGCTGTTGAAGCTAATATCAAATGTTTTGATTCAAAGGCTATGGAGAAAATCTATGGGCATGAGCCTGTATTTATTTGGGATCCTCAAAATCAAACTAACCGTCCAATCCCTGGATATCAAGATAATGCTATAATTTTTTGGCATATGTATCCCCCTTATTTGCGCGAAATGTTTACACGTGCTTTTACTAAGGGGTTGCTTGATGGTTCTGCTCGTATTGTAGAGAAAGAATGGAAAGACACATTTGCTAAACTAAAAAATAGTATTTTGTATTGTCATAGCTGTGGCGCACAAAACTTTTTTAATAAAAAATTAGAATGTTGGAAATGCAAAACTATTATTTCGCCGCCGCCGCGCCTTGAAATTAATGGGCAACTGGTCATGTTAAATCATGATAGTGCGATTTTCGCACATCATGTGCATGATAATTTTGACTTTAAAACCGTTGTGGGCAAGCTATCACAACATCCAACACAGCCTGGAAGGTGGGGGCTTACAAATGTAACTGATGATAATTGGACATTTACTAAGCCTAATGGGGACACTGTTGTTATTGCTAACGGAAAGACTGCCCCACTGATTTCGGGGGCTAAGATTAATTTTGGTGCTTCGGAGGGTGTGATTGTTTAAGACATTTTTATCATTCCCTTTATGTACCCCCATTATCTGGGGGTCTATTTTTAATTAAGGGGAATTGTAAAATTGTGCAATTTTGTTTATTGGACTTGTTTGGTGTGATGTTTAGTGCCTTTTTTGTGTGTCGCTTTTTTAATTCGCCTGTTTCATTGATGATTCTTTTTTAAGGTATTCATTGTGAGGATAGTCGGACTCTGAATCTGTCTTCATTAACTCCATAATGTTGAGTAGTGAGGCTATGTGTGCTGGATTGGTTATTCCCTGCTGTGCAAGGAATTCTTCTGTTGTGATGGTGGTGGGGGTTGTTTCACCCATTAGATAACCTACTGTGGTGTTAAGTGCTTGTGCCAATAATTTTAATGTTTCTATATCTGGTTCACGAGTGCCTTTGAAATACCCGTTTATGGTTGTTTTGGGAATCCCCAATTTTTTACATAAATCTATTTGCTTTATACCTAGTTCGCCTGCTGTCTTTTGTAGTCTTTCATAGAGTTTCATAGTCTTGCACTCCTTACTAGTTTAGTATAGTGCGCGTTGTGCGTATAGTCAATGTGTGTAGTACGCGGTACTCTATAAGCGTAGTTTTTGCTTAATTTTACCTCTTGACAGTACGCATGGCGCGAATTACACTGTACGCATTGTGAGGACTTAATTAAAAATCAATTTTAAATTATGACTAACGACCATAGATAAATAGAAAGAGGTGGGTAATATAAAGACGGTCAAGGAATTGAGGGTTGGTGAGGGGATATCACCCCCACAAATGGCGGAGTATTTGGGTATCGCGCCTTCTACTTATTTTGATAAAGAGGCGGGGCGTAGAGGATTTAAACCTCCTGAGATTGTTAAGATATGCAGTATGTTTAATGTTCGCGTTGAAGATGTCAAAAATTTTTATGAAAAAAGTACGCGCAATGCGTAGCATGGAAAATGTATATGGGATTTATTACAGTGGAACAGCGGGGCTTCATGCGAATGCACCACAAAATGGTGTTAGAGGGCAGAAGTCCCATTAAAAAAGTAGTGGGTGTAGATTAAAATTGAGAGGGGTATTTTGTAATGAAGGAAAGGGAGTTTTTGCGTCAAGCAACTGTTGCGCGTGACCGCATTGGTATGCTGAGAGAGCAACTTGACCGACTGCGGGAGGATATGTCTTATGTGCGTCGTTCTGTTTTAAAGGATGATAGCGTGCAATCGTCCACACCCCATGACTTGATGGGTGATAGGGTGGCGGATGTTTGTGATAAGATTGCTGTGAGGGAGAAGCAGTTGGAGCATTGGGGGGATGTGTTATATTCTGTGGAAAGTGCTATTAATGGGATTGAATGCGCGACTTGTGGTAGGGTGCTTTATTTGCGGTATGTTAAGGGTTTGACGCTGGAAGAGGTTGCGGCGGAACTTGGTTATAGTGGGCATTATATAAGGGAACTTCATACAAAGGGGATTAAGGAAATTTCGTCACTTCTCGAAGGAAGTGTAGTTGGGCTTTGCCCAACGGAGCGGCAGAGTTTGGGGGCAGTACCCCATTGAAAAAAAGCGGAGAGGTAAGTTCCCGCATAAAATACGCATGTCTCATGTATATTTCCTGTATGTTTCCTTCTTGAATTTGCAAAATGGATGTTGTATATTTATTGTGGCGGACGCGGGCGCAAGTAAAAGGTATTGTGGATGTTTTGAGAGCGACATTGTCGCTTTTTTTATGCTTATTTATTAAGGTGGTGTCAATGTGGACTGGGATAAGGGTTGGACAAAAGGGCGCGGAGGCTTGGGGGTTAATGGTAATTTAATTCCTATTACAAGTCGTCCTAAGGAAGAGGCGCGGGCAATAAGTGCGAAAGGCGGGATTGCGTCGGGAATTGCTAAACGTGAAAGGAAAGTGGCACAGGAAGTTGCAAAGATGATACTTGAGAGTGATATCCCAGTGACAAAAGAAACGGAGAATGCGCGAAAACATCTTGAAGGGATGGGGCTTGAGGCTAGTGACTGTAATATGAAAGCCATGATGATTTTGGGTCAGACGATGTCTGGGGCAAAAGGTAATCATCAGGCGGCGCAACTGGTTTTGACTTTGGCAGGTGAGATTAAAAGGGATGAAGATGACATTACCCTAGCTATAAAGGAAGCATTGGTGAACCGTGAATATATTGAGGCAAGCCTTGATTTTTGGAAATTTTGCAAGTTAAAAGTGCCCAAGATTTATACTGATGAAGCGGTGTATTTGAAGGTTATGTGTAGGAAGTTACAGAATTTTATTGATGACATTGACGGGGAACAAGTAGCGATTTTTAATTTACCGCCTGGGCATGGGAAAACTCTGACGGCTAGGCTTTTGGGTGAATGGGTGCTGGGACGGGATAAGAGTAAGAAAATTATGTCTATCGCGTATAATCATGACTTTGCAACTGACTTTTCTAAGGCTGTGCGTGATGGAATTAATGAAGAGAAACTGGAAGAGAGTGTCCCTGTGTTTAGGGACGTTTTTTATGATGTGCAAGTGGAAAAAGGTGCTGGACTGGCGCGTAAATGGAAGCTGGTGGGAAGCCCTGAATATAATTTTTTGGCGGTTTCGCCTGGGTCGGCAGCAACTGGATATAGAGCACACCTTGTGTTAATTGATGATGTGATCAAAGGGTCTTATGAGGCAAATCATAGAAAGCATTTGGATGATTTGTGGAATTGGTTTTCTAACACGTTGTATAGTCGTAGGGAAAAAGGGCGTAAAATTGCTATGTTTTCTACAAGATGGGCAACTAAAGACTTGTGTGGGCGACTCATTGAGAATTGTGTGGCGAACGATAGAGCTTATATGTTGATGTCACGTAAAGCATTTGATGGTGAGAGGATGTTAAATAGTGCATTGTTGACGCGGGCGGAATATGACGACGTTTTGACGGTGTTGGGTGAAGATATATTTCATGCAAATTATAACCAAAAACCAATTGATTTAAAAGGTAGATTATATGGTGAGTTTGTAACATATACAGAGATCCCTAGATTTGACCGTGTTGAGGCATATTGTGACACGGCGGATGAAGGGAATGATTTTTTATGTTGTGTTATTTTTGGGGTTGTTGGAGGAAATGACCCTGATGTCTATGTGTTGGATGCATATTATACGCAAGAAAGTATGGAAGTAACCGAAAAAGAGATAATCAAGCGGCTAATTGAGTTTGATGTGGAGAAGATGACGCTTGAAAGTAACTTCGGTGGTAAGGGATGGAAAAAGGTTATTGAGGGGCTGTATGTGAAGGCTGGCGGACGCGGATGTACATTTCATACTTTTACACAGACTAGGAATAAGGAGGCGCGTATTCTGGCGGCGGCTTCTACAGTGAATAGGAAGATTATTATGCCTGACCTTTGGAACAAGCGTTTTCCTTTGTTTTATCAACATGTTACGGAGTATCAAAGATTGGGGGCTAATCAGGTGGATGACGCGTTGGATGTACTTACTCTTATTGTGGAGCGGGGACAGAAGAAGAAAGGGTTTGTTGGGATTTAGCGAGGACGCGTAAAAAACCACTTGAGATGTGGTTTTTTATATGGGAGATGAAAATATGAGAACATATGAAGATATGGTAATTGCAAAAGAAGCGGGCAAACTTGAGGAGTTTATTATTTCTGTGATGGATAGGCATTTGGCGACACAGGTGGGAGAATATAATGATTTAAAGAGTTATTATATGGGGGACGACCCTAAGTTACGTAGTATGTTGCGGAGGCTTAAATATCTGAATATTGATGGGGTTTCTGTTGACCTTGAACCGCAACTGAAGATTACAAATAACTTTGGCAAGAAGATTATTAATACGATTGCGGGACGGCTGTGGTCTTCTCCTGTGCGAGTGCGGGTTGGCACGGAAAATGTACATGTTGATGAAGTGCTGGGGCGGGACTTTGTTAAAACTGCAAAAAGGATTCAGAAACTAGCGGGTGTTTATGGAGTTTGTTATGGTTTTTATGACAATGGCAATGTTGTAGTTTTTGAGCCTACTGGATATGTGCCACTGGTGTGTGAGGATGACGGACAGGAAAAAGCGGGAATTAGATTTTGGCGAGCTTCAAATGAGAAGGATAAACCATGGAATGTGCAACTGTTTGAGATGGATGGATATACATGGTGGAAACGTGGCAAGGAAAATAAAGCAACTGCATCACCTTCCGTAGGAAGTGGGGTTTCCTCAGCAGAACGGCGGGGGGGCAGTAATCCTAGTGATGAATTGTGGCTTTTTAAGGAAAAACGAGCTTATAAGCGGGTAACAACACCGCGAGGGGCTGGAGCAGTGTATTCTACTGTGGAGGATATGAATTATCCCAGCTTTCCTGTTGTGCCACTGTATGTGAATGATGAGAGACAAAGTGAATTTAATCAAGCGGTATTGTCGAAAATTCAGGCGATGAATATTAAAGAGACTTTGTATATGGATGAGACATTTCGGAATCCGTTTATTGCGTGGTATTTGCAAGGATATGGCGGAGATGTGCGGGATTTGGTTAAGTTAAAGCAAATGTTTCAATCGTTCTCGTTTATTGCAGATAAAGGTGACCCTGATGAGGGTAAAATTACGCCTATGACAATTGATGTGCCTTTTGAGGAGCATGAGGCAAGTATGAGGCGGCTGGAAGACGGAATTTATAGGGATGCACAGATTGTAAATACACGAGCTATGGCGGGGGGTAGTTTGACTAATGTTGTAATTAAGGCGCATATGAAAGAAGAAAACACTAAGATGGCAAATGTGGAAATGAACACCAAGGAATGGGTAAGGCAATTGTTGTTTGTGGCGGGGGTTGAGGTTTCTGTTGATGATGTGTTATTTGTGCATTCGACAATTATTAATGAAACAGAGATTCATAGGGATATTGTCAACTTGAAAAATAGTGGTATTTTAACTGCTGATATTGCGGCGCAAATTACACCTATTTTGATTGAGAATAATTTAGTTGATGAGACGCGGACGGCTATTGGGAATCACATATTAGATGCGTCTTTTTGATGGGGTGATGAAATGGGAAATGGTTTTGTATCGAACAGGGATAATGTGGAGCGTCAACTTGCTAGAAATAAAGCAGCGGCTTTGGAGGCATTGGGGCTTGAGTTTACCAGCCATGCAGTGGAGGAAATGGACAGGTTGATTTATAATGCGCCACTTCCAAAAAGTGCGGCAAATAATCCAAGATATGAGCGTACTGGGCGGCTAAGAAGTGGGCAAGTTTATCAAGTTAGTGTGATGGATGATGAAGTTGTTGTCGGTAATAACATTGATTATGCCATTCACGTGCATTTTGAGGGTATAACGCGTAATTGGGGCGGGTTGCCATGGATGACAAATACCATTAATAATAAGCAAACGGAACTAAAAGCTGTTGTGGAGACAGTGATTGTGCAAGGGTTTAGTTAGGGCGTACATGATACGCCTTTTTTTATTTAAATGGGGGATCTGCCCCCAAACCCCCGCCGTTCCGCAGGGCAAAGCCCAGCGTCACTTCCTTCAGAAAGCGACGGAGTTACTTTTTTATATACATTTTTAGAAATTAATGAAAGGATTGGGATTATTGTATGACAAAATTTAATAAAAAATTTCTTGTAAGTATTGGGCTTGATGTGGCTAAACATGAGGACATTATCAACAAAATTTTGGAATGTCACAATGGTGTAACATGTGAATTGGAGCGTCAGAACGAAAAATCTAAAAATTATGAAAATTACGAAAAGGAAAACGCGGAACTAAGGGTACAACTTGAAGTGGCTAATAACAGGGCTGATTTGGCAGAAAAAGCTGTAATTGACCGTAATGCGGAAATTGAAACAGAAAGGGTTAATGGGGTGCTACTTGAAAAGATTCATGCGGTAGCGATTAAAGAGGGTAAACTTGATGGGTTGGGCGTTAAGGCATTGAGGAAACATGTGCTTGATATGTCTATAGTGAAGCATGTGGATGGTGAAATTAGCAACCTTGATGAGATTTTGAGGCTCTATAAGGAGGATGAAGTTATTGGGGATTTGTGGGGTGGAGAAAGTCTTGTTGAGGGGGCTAACGCGGGCTATTTTGCTGTGGGTGATGTGAAGGGGCTTTCTCTTGAGATGATTAAGAGTATGACACCTGAACAGATTTATGAAAATTGGGACGCTGTTAGTAGGGTTTTAGAAGGGTTTTAGGCGATTTTTTGGGTGGATTGGTTGGGGATGTGGAGGTGTAGGTTTTTGGAAATGCGCGTCGCGCATTTCCTGTTAAAGTTCTGATGAAACTTTTTCAAAAGTTTCTCGGGAAGGTGGGGTGAAACCCCACGGTCTTAGCAAAAAATAAAAAAGGAGAGTTTTTTATGGGTTTTAATAATTTTATACCATCAGTGTGGTCTAGCCTTCTGCTGTCGCACCTTGATAACGCGCTGGTTGCGCGCCAATTCTTTAATAGGGAATGGGAAGGGGATATCTCAGACCATGGTGATAAGGTGAGGATTAATCAAATTGGCAAGATTAATATTTTTCCGTATCAACGCGGCGGTACTTTGCCTGAACCGCAAGAGCTTGACGGCATTCAACAAGAATTGGAAATTGACTTTGCCAGAGCGTTTAATTTTAAGATTGATGATATTGATAACGCACAAAGTAAACCAAAATTAATGAGTTCTGCAATGGAGCGCTCTGCATTTGACCTTGCTTCTGAAATTGAGGCGTGGTTATTCCAGAAACTTATTGATGACGTAGCACCAGAGAATGTTATTTCTACGGCTATTACCGATGCAGATGGTGTATATGTGTTGTTGACACGCCTGCGTACTATGTTGGCGGTCGCGAATATTCCTGTGCAAGGAAGACTTGCAGCATTGCCCCCTAGTCTTGTAGAGCTAGTATTACAAGACCCACGTTTTGTTAAATCTGGTGGAATTAATGCAGAAAATAGACTTGAAAATGGTATTATTGCGCGTGCAGCTGGCTTTGGTATTTTAGAAGTTAATACCATACCAGGAAATAATCGCATTATTGCGGGGCATAGTGTGGCGGCTACTATGGCAGAGCAAATTAGCAAAACAGAGGCATACCGTGTTGAGAAGGGCTTTAGTGACGGGCTTAAAGGGCTTTACCTTGCGGGTGCGCGGGTTACTAGACCTAAGGGCGTGGCGATTGCGAATTTTACACTATAGTATACCTCTTCCGATTGAATGGGGTGGTGTAGCATGAAGTTGAATGAGACAATTTTGGAAGTTATGAGGAATGTGTGTAATTTCTTTGATTTTGACGACCGCAAAAATGAACCTTACTTTCGTGTTGAGGGTAGTTTTGAGGTGGTGGATGGTAATGTTGTACTTGATGGTGACTTTGCGGTGGGTGACTGGATTGCGGTGACGGGAAGCCGTGGATTTGATGGCATTTATCTTTTAAAAGAAGCGATACCACTGAATGAGGGAGATGCACCCTTGGAGATGTGTGGGGCGCAACGGTTTAGGCTGTCTAATGGAGATGAGGAAGAGAATCTCCTCAATCTTATTAATCCTTTTGAAGGTGTGGACTCGTTTGTTGGGGTTGTTAATTTGTTGATTCCGCAAGCGAGATTTATTCCATTATGTGTTGAAATCAAGAATTACATGAATAATCCTGAGAATTTTCCCAGTGCTAAAACTGGTGAGAATGTGATTGGTTTTTACAGTTGGACTAGAGCCATGAGCAGCAAGGGGGGCAAGCCATTGACGGTTTTTCAGGTGTTTGCAGATAGGCTTGTGGCTTTTCGGAAGATGTTTACAACGTTTAAGATGTAAATGAATGTTGTTAGGGGTGGTTTGTGGTGGGTTTGAGTGATTATTACAAGAAGTGGCATTTACAAGAATTGGTTGAAGTTCCGTCAACTTTTCCTCCGCCTTGGGATGATCCATCATGGAAATTTTGCGATGGGCGCGAAGTTATGGGCTTGTTTCGACAAGACCAAAGTAAAGAAACTTTGATTGCGGCGGCGCAAGAGGTGAATACCCGTGGGCGTTTTGCTTGTAGCCTTTGTGAAAATGAAGATTTGAGGCATGGTGTGGTACTTCGATGTGAGGATGTCTTTATTCGGTTGGAAGGGGACGCTATGACAGCACCTGCGTCTGCTAATGTACAATTTAAAACTTTTGTGGCAGTGGTTACAAGTCGCGTGGGGGATGTGACGGAAGCAATGAACGGAGACGAGCAAATGATGGTGATACCTTGAATGAACTTTTTTTAGCCTACGAAAGGTTTTTTTCTCAATTTATGGTTTCTGATGGAGTGGCTGTTGGCGCGCATGTGAGTGGCAACCCTGCTTTGGATAGGTTGCCTAATGGGCAATTTGTGCCTGCACGGTTTCCTTATATCGTATATGAAGTCACACAACCTACAATGTTTGGCAGTGCTGTTTCGATTGTTTCAATTTGGGATAGAGATTTAATGCCAAATGGTGCGCCTGGAAGACCTAATTTTTATGGGCGTGTGAATGATATTGCGGGACAGATTTTAAGTAAGATTCATCCTGAAGATGGGGTATTGTTGTCTGTTGGTGATGGGCAGTTTGTGCAGTTACTCAGGGGTAATGTCCCGTTTCAGGTTGTTTCTTCGGGTGAGTATTGCCCTACTTTTGTTAGGGTTGTTATTAACTTGACGGTTTTTGGGGTTTTGAAATAGGGGACTTTGTACTATTTGTTTATGTTTGACGCTTACGAAACCTCACTACTTTAAATTATGAAAAAGGAGAGATTTTAAATGGCTTATAGACCAAGTGCATTAACAGAAAGTACTCCCTTAAATATCCAATTAGGTGCAGGAGCATTCTTTTATGAATTGGATATGTCTAGTGTAACACCAGCAACAACGGCAGAGGAGTTTGCAGAAATTCTTGAAGCGGCGCGTTTAGATGGAAGGTCTTTAGGGGCAACTCGTGGCGGTGGAGAGTTTAATGTTTCACCTGAGTTTGAAACTTTAGAGATTGATGATATGTTGTTCCCATTGCCTGGAACGGTTGCGATTACGGGGCTTTCCGTGACACTTTCTACTACGATCTTAGAAGTGCGTAAGGAGAATTTAAGACGTATTTTGCCTATGTCACATATTGATGAGGCTACAGGTGCATTGACTATGAGTGCGACTCTTTTGCCAGAACACTATATTAAGAATCTTGTTTGGGCGGGTTCTATGGCTAGTGGTGATTTAATGGCTATTGAGATTACAAAGGCGTTAAACACGGCAGGATTGTCTATGACTATGGCACCCACTGGTGGCGGTTCGATTCCTGTGGAGTACACTGCACACATTGCTGATGCTTTAAATGTACAGTTCGCACCTTTTAAGATTTATGAATTTAATCGTGAGGGGTCTAGCGTGACTGCTTCTCAGGATTCTTTTTAATGGAGGTTATTTATGATGACAATATCTGCAAAACTGACACCAAAGCGTGCTAAAAAAGTGGCAGCCAATATGGTTGTACTAGTGGATAAAATTAAGGTTTTTTCTGATATGAAAAGTGAAGCGGCTGATAAAGATGGTGATGAACTTAATGAAGCTGGTTATGGAATTTTGCAAAAATTCTTTGACTTTGCATTTGAGGAAGAATATGAGTTGATTTTGACGATTATATCCGATTTGTTTGGTATTTCATTTGAAGAGGCAGAAGAATTACCCATTGAGGATATTTACGACTTTGTTATCAAGGATAAGGTGATTCGCACTTTTTTTCCACGGTTGGCGGTATTGGAGCGGAGCGCGTTATCAGATATATCGCTGAATCAAACGGACTTCCCTTCTCCGCCTACTCCTTCTACATCAAAAGCAGGGCAAAAGACGACATTGATAGAATCAAACTCGAAAGCAAAAAAATAGAGCGTTTTTCTTTGTTTATGCAATATGTGGCAGACCAGTTATGGGTATGTGGGGCTGGTGAGGGTAAATATTTTGAGAAGTATCCACGCTGGTTTGAATTTGTGAATCCTAAGCCTGTGAGTGGCGATGTTAAGACAGAGGATGAAGTTATTGAGATGTTCAGAAAAGTTAGCCAATAATATACGGTTTTTAATACCAGAAGGAGGCGATTGCAATAAATCTATTTAGTGTATTTGCCACGATTGGCTTAGATGACAGTGAGTTTATTAAAGGTATCAGTCAAGCCGAAAGTAAAGGGCGTGGTTTTGCTGGTGTAATGGCGGACGTTAGCAAAGCTGTTGTTAAAAGTGTGACCACAATGGGTGCTGCACTGGTTGGATTTATAGAAATTGCGGAATCTATTAGGAATATTGCCAAGGAAATAAATAAGCAACTGCCCGTGTTTTTAGAGCATGGCATTGATATAGTTTTGAATCTAATCACGGGTATTATACAATCATTGCCAACATTGGTTGCGAGTATTGTCGAAATAATCCCAAGTATAGCAAAAACGTTGATTGGGGCGTTAGCAGATGCATTACTTGACCCTACCAATTTGACGAAATTAAAAGAAACCGCCCCCCAAATAATTAAGGTGTTAGCACTTTACTTAGGTGGAAAAGTTGCATTGGGCAAAATTGCAGTGGCGGGAAAAGCATTGGCTGAAAAACTTACATTAAGTTTTAAGGGATACAAAGGGCTGAAATCACTAGGTGGCAAAGTAATATATGGTATTGCTAAAGTATTAAAAGGCGGCAAAGCCATAATGTTCAAGGCTGGTAGTGGCATTGCATCAGCGTTCACGGGTGCATTAAAGGGCAAGGGTTTACTTGCGGCAATTGGACCTAAAGGCTGGATTGCCGCGGGTATGATTGCCCTTGGGGTTGCCGCATTTGCAAACCGTGAACGTATTGGCGAATTTTTTAGCAACATGGGCGACAAGGCAAGGGAGTCTTTCCCACGTGTTATGGAAGCTGTGGATGGCACTGTTGCAAGAATTGGTGAATTTGTATCCAATATGCGTGAAACTGGCGCGGAAATGGTTGAAAACTTCAGGAGCGGATTTGAGTCAAGGCGTGAGGAAGGCTTTGGTGTTGTCTCCAGTTTTGCAGGTAGTGTTCTGGATGTGTTGAACGACAGGCTTCCTAAAATATTTGGTGTTGCCGTTGATGCAATGGGAAGTTTTATAGATGGATTTTCTTCTCGTAGGCAAGAGGGATATGGCTTAATATTGAGTTTTGCAGGTGGCGTGTTGGACGCGGCTAGAAGTGGGCTTGCGGGTATACGTGAAATTGGCGTGAACATGATGGACGGCTTAAAAGAGGGCATTAGTAGTGCCGCTGGGCGAGTAGTGGATTCTGTGCAAAATGTGGCGAGTAGAGCCATTAATGGAGCGCGAAACATTTTGGGTATAAATTCGCCTTCCAAAGTATTTGCGGATATTGGTGAGGATTCGGTTGATGGTTATATTGTTGGGTTGGAGAAAAAAGAACAAGATATATACAAAACCATTAGAGAGATTTTTGACATAGGCAAACAGGATATTGGTTTTGCTGGGGACTTGGCTGGTGTGGGCGTGATTAGTACAGGTGCTGGGCGCATAGCAGATAATAAAATCTCCGCAACACATCAAGCAAATAAAGCAAAAGCGGATATACACTATCATTTTGGGGCTAATTCTATTGTGATAGACGCTAAATCAGTCAAGGATTTTAATGATGTTGTTGAATTGCTTAGTGATTATGCATACAGCAATAGGGTTTATAATGGGGTGTGATTATGTCTGAGATACGTACAGTAACATGCCCATGCATAAGTGATACTTTTGTTCGTAGGCACGAACTTATCCAAAACTTTTTTAGTGCTGGAATTGATTGGTGGGTTGAAGGTGAGAACGAAAATCATGGCAGTGCGGATAGGCTTACCTTTGGTTATGTTCAAGAGACAGCTGGAATCCCACAGGTGAATTTGAATACAACTACACAAGACCATCGTGCGATAATGCAATTTGACCTATCAGAAGCAATGGTTATGGGGCATGTGAGTAGTGTAAAACTTCAATTGTTTGCACCATCAGGAGAAGGATGGTGGGGTTCGATGCTACAAATCACACCCGCCACAATATCAGGCTCTGTTATAGTGGAAGATTCTCTTGTGTTTAGTAGATGGAATCAGGCAATAAGATTGGAAGAGATGCCTATGCGTAGCGTGGAAGTGAACACTGGAGCATTTCAAGTGCCTAATCCTGATTGGATTCCACCGTTTATGCCTGAGCATGACCCTGATATACCTCCATGGATATGGGTAGAAACTTCTCAAACGGTTGAGCGAGGTGCTGATTGGGTGACACCTGAGAGGCAAATAACGCCAAATGGTGGTGAGTTTGATATAACTCATCTTTTTGACCGAGGGCTGATACAGCAAAATGTTTTAACGTTTGCACTTATGAGCTTGGGTTCTTCAAGTCAACTAATTACACCAACAAGAATTGGGGAGGGACGCTCAAACATCCTAACAACTAGATTCAGCAGAGAATCAGGAAGGACTACAGCACCACGGCTAATACTTGAATGTGAACCGCGCCCTGGTGTTGCACCTTCTAATCTTGCACCCACAACAACACAAAACCCAAGAACACCAATAAGAATAAGTTGGAGACATGAACGACACCCCTCAATCCCTAGTGGTTTAGTTGACCCTCAAATTGATAGTGAAGTTGAGTTTTGGCAAGGAAATGGGACACGAACTATTATAAGTGGTGGGCTTGAAAATAGTGTTGAGCTTGAACCCAATACATTCACATCATTTAATAATGTGGTTATTAGGGCGAGGACTAGAACCAAATATAACGGTTGGAGTGGATGGACTAGTACGCAATCGTTCCCGCTTGCGCTGAATCCACCGTTAGCACCCACAAATTTATCTCCGTCAGAGGATACACAAAACAGGCGTGTGAATATTAATCTATCTTGGAGGCATACCCCTAACCCTAATGACTGGGATTCTCAATCAGATTCTATTGTTGAGTTTTGGCAAGACAATAACCAACGGACATTGGTTAGGGCAGGTGCGGGGAATCGCTTGGAGCTTCCAAATGATACATTTGTTGATAATCGAAATGTGTTTTGGAGAGTACAAACGGTTACATTAAGAAACGGTGAGGGTGTTTGGTCTGATGTAGCTAGTTTTGGGTTGTCGTCGTTTGCGCCACAGCCGCCTATTGACCTTATGCCAACTACCGCGATGAATCCGCGCTTGAATATAACACTAACTTGGCGGTTTGTTGCTAATGAACGCTGGTTTCCTAATGATGGGCAGGTTGATAGTGAGGCAGAGGTTTGGCAGGGTAGTGGAGCAAGGCATATTCTCAAGGGTTATAGTGAGAACAGGGCGATTATCCCCGCAAATACGTTCACTGCATTAGCCCCCATTAATTTTAGAGCTAGAACAAGGACTAATTTAGGTGGTTGGGGCGTGTGGTCAAATGTGGCGCAAATTCCATTGGCTATTTCTCCACCACTTGCACCAATTGATTTATTGCCTACAACACCCCAAAATCCAAGGGGTGTTATTCGTGTTTCTTTTACGCATCTACCCAACCCCGAAATGCCAAACGACGAACAAACAGGCGCGGAAGTGCGTGTAAGGCAAGGAACAGGAGCATGGCGAACATTTACTGGCAGTGCAGAGAATGTTGCCTATTTGCCTGCGTTTACGTTTACTTCTTATGAACAAGTTGAGTTTCAAGCACGGACAATCACAGCTATTAATGGAGCTGGTGATTGGTCTTTATCGGAAAGGTTTGATTTGAAAATGACACCTCCTTTACCTCCAGAATTAACGTTTCCTGTGAATATTGCAGTGTTGCCAAATAATATTTTCTTGCAGTGGTCGTATAATTCGCCTTTTGATACATTCCCTAGCCGTTTTGATATAAGACATCGGATTAATGGTGGTGCGTGGACTAATTTGCGTACTGATTCTGCGGGTGGATTGCCTGCGGCTAATAGTTTTACGGTTAATGTTGCTAATGTACAATCTCGATTGGAGTGGCAAGTTAGGGCATGGGGCGCATTGGGTGACGTGGGTGAATGGTCTGATATTGCAACTGCTTTTATTATGGGCATTCCGCAAACACCTATAATTGTTCAGGTTTCTAATAGTGGTAGGCCTTTAATTACTTTTTCGTCTAGGGATGCTATGGCATGGGAAATTGAAGTGTTGCAAGGTAGTAATGTAATTTATTCTACGGGTAGTAGGGCATTTGAGGGAATTTTCACTCATGTCATGGAGAGTTTTATCGCTAATGCGACTTATATCGCTAGGCTTAGAATTATTAACGAGTATGGCATAAGCAGTGCATGGGCAACGAGAGCGTTCACAATTTCCGTGACACTACCACAAGCTGTGGAATTAACGACAGCAAACAACCTTGAATATTTTAACAGTCTGCGGTTTGATGGAATTGGGCGAACTGTTTATGTTTATCGTTCTGAACTTACAGAAGTGGCACAGCCACTTCCCGAAGGAAGTGTAGCTGGGGTCTCCCCAGCGGAATGGCGGGGGTTTGGGGGCAGTGCTCCCATTGAAAATGATGATTTTACCTGCATAGCCCATGTAGACAATGCAGGTGGCTGGGAAGACTGGACGGTTCGCCCAAGACAAAGGTACAAATATTTTGTTCGTGTTGTTGGCAATAATTTTGCCTTTGCAGATAGTAATGTTGAGACAGCTATAGCGGATTTTAAAGACACAACCATTGCATTAACAGAAAAACCTCAAGGTATGGTTAAGTTGTTGGTGCAATTGGGCAGTAAGCCTACAAAAGACAGCGAATTTGAGAAAGAAAAGACCTTAACACACTTTGCGGGGCGCGAAAAACCTGTGTTGCAGATAGGAGAGCATACAGATCGTGTGGTTAATTTGGCATTTCATGTGGCTCTTGATGAACGTGACAGGCTGGAGGAATTAGTGCGCAGTGGCAAGGTGTTAATTTTGCGTGACTTTAGATTGGGAGTAATCTATGGAACAATTACAGGGGCGATTAGGGCGCAAGCTAGTGATATTGCTGGATGTTGTTTTGTGACGTTTAGCTTCACTGAAACGGATTATCTGCTGGATGTGAAAATTATATGAATAACCCCAGAAACTACCCTCAAGCTGCCATTGAGGCGCAACTTCGCCTAACCACAGGGGCGCGCAAGGTAACATTTCGGTATGACTTGCTTAACAGAAACGACATTAGGATAGGCTCTTTGGACGGGATTACGCAAGCAAATGTGTCATATGGGGCTTTTCGCGTAATTAAGCGATCTGCTAGTTTTACGCTAAACGAATACCAGCAACAGGAAATTAATTATCTATCAGACCAGATACAGCCTTGGTTTGTTCTTCATATGCCTGATGGCGGCACGGTTGAATGGTCTTTGGGCATTTTTCTATTAGAATCTCCTGCAAGGACAGTTAATGGTTGTATTTCCACACGTGATATTGGCGCATATGACAAGACTATTATTGTGGAACAAGACAAGTTTGTGCGTGGATTTTTTATTGAGAAAGGCACGAATTATGTAACGGCTGTAACACGAATTTTAAACACAGCGGGTATCACGAAGATAAATATAACAGAGACAAATCATGTACTTCCTAGTGATAGGGAGTATCGCATAGGGACAAAAAAACATCTTGCGATTAATGAATTACTACGAGAAATCAATTTTAGTTCATTGCGGTTTGATGAATATGGAGTTGCCCGTTCTGAGCCTTATATTACACCCTCACAGCGAGACATTACGCACACCTACAGCACCATAAAAGACAGCATTGTTACACCCTCTCTTATAGAAAGGTTAGAATTGTCAGACCGCCCAAATGTGTTTATTCGTGTTGCTTTAAACTTGGAAAATGATGAGGAATTAACCTCTGTTTTTGTGAATGATGATGTCGGAAGCCCTATATCTACAGTGAACAGAGGTAGGCAGATTCCGAATTATGAAACCATCGACAATATCACAAGCCAACAAATGCTTGATGAATTTGTTAGGCGGATTGCTGTTGAATCAACTTCGGCTTATACACATTTATCTTTTGGTACGGCGTTAATGCCTACCCATGGGAATGCAGAAACGTTGTTATGTATTTTTCCTGATGTCTTTAATTCACCTTTAAAATTTCATGAAACAAGTTGGGAAATGCCACTTGTGCATGATGGAATTATGAAACATGAGGCAAGAAAGGTTGTGCGGATATGATACCCAATAAAAATGAGTATTTTGAAAAGCCACAATCACAGGCTGGGATGCGTGTAGAGTATGCTAAGGTTATGGCATTTTCGGATAGAGGAGAGCCGTTATTACGATTTTCAGGCGAGACCATAACAAGCCCAAAAGTGTATGCACGAATGAGACATTATAATGATTCTCAAATCGGAGACAGGGTTTTAGTAATTAATGATATTATAGTAGGGACGTGGACTTTATGAATAACGAACAAAAAGCGGTTACGCCGCTTCCCGAAGGAAGTGTAGCTGGGGTTTCCCCAGCGGAACGGCGGGGCTTGGGGCAGAGCCCCATTCTAAATAAAGTTTTTGAAATTGCGTTAAATACCAAGTTTCAAGGCAGTCACCAAACAGATATTTTTGTGAATCAGGGTGACAGAAGTAGTATTATTTTTAATTTTCGTGTGTATGATGGTGTGAACGAGATTAATTATAGGGATGTGGAATCTAGTGCGCTGTTTGTATTAAAACCTAATAGGAATGTTGTGCAACTAACCCCCGTGGCGATAGCTAATGGGGGTTTTTCAGTTGTGTTAAATGCTAATGCCGTTGCAGAGATTGGTACTGTGATAGCAAGTCTTGCACTGTATGGTTTTGGTGGCGAAAGGATTACTACTCTTAACTTTTCGTTTCTTGTGGGGCGGGATATTTTAAGACAGGAAGATATTGAGAGTTCAACGGAGTTTGACGCGCTTCAAAGGGCTATAGCCCTGCTTGAAGGTGCAATACGTCTTTATGAGGAGTTTCCACGTTTAAATATTTTAGGATATTTTGAATTTGAATCTGAGCTTTTAGCGGCATTTCCAGATGGAAGTAACATAAACGGCGGTTTTTGGGTGGGTAGTGAATATGAAGGGCGTTATTTCTTTTGGGATAGAACACACAATCAATGGACAGGCATTGACCCTAATAGGGGACGAACAGGAAGGCATTTCATCCCCATAAGCGAACCAAGCACCGCCCAACAACTGCATGATTTGGGCATTAGAGTTGGTGATTCAGTTGTTGTGTTAAGTGAAGTTGAAACACCTTTTTTGTTTGTTGCGGGTGAAGATAGGGTTATGGGTACGGTGCTTGAGCGTGTTCATGAAGCTGTGGTAGATTCATCATTCGTTGAGGGTCGCAGTATTCGCGGGGCGCGTGGTGAAGCTGGCACAAATAACCCACGTGGTTTTTGGAATGAGGAGGTAGACGATTATCAGAGATACGACACTGTTATTTTCAGGATAGATAATGGTTATGCAGTGTTTATGTACACATCTTGGGAAAAGGGCTTACAGATTCAGCCAACTCCTGAATCTCCAAATAATCCATGGCAGTTATGGGTTTACCCTGGGCTTAAAGGCGACGCGGCAACAATAGAAATTGGCACTGTTTCCACTGTTCCAAATGACCAGCCTGCACGAGTTGAAAATATTGGCACTTCAGAAGATGCCATTTTAGAAATAGATATCCCTCAAGGAAGAGCAGCAACGCTTGCGATAAGAGATGTAATTACTGTTGAAGATGAAAACGAGGTAAGGGCTGTGAATGCGGGTACGAATGAGGACGCTGTTTATGACTTGTATATTCTTAGGGGTGAGCGGGGTGAAGCAGATGGAACAATGAATCATACTATCCTTAACAACCTTGAATTTGAAAATAGTGGGCATACAGGTTTCGCGAGTGCTATAGAAATTTCTAATATAGAACAACGTATACAATCAATAACTCCATTTAGTATTGGTGCTGCAGCAGAAACGCTAATTACAGGTATCGAAATACCACCGAACGCGAATCTTAACGACTATCGGGAGCCTGGTAATTATTTTGCGCGAACTGACGTGACAGCCAATACAATACAAAATCGTCCTCCTTCAGTGAATAGTGCATTTTCATTGTCTGTTACACAATGGGGTATCTCAACTGCAAATGCCCCACGTGTGACGCAGACTATTATACCACGCCTCAATAATGGAGTATTTGTGCGCACGGGGACGGAACAGCCAAGCGTTTTTAACCAATGGCTTCAAACTGTCATGTTTAACCCACAAGACACTGTAGCTGAGAGTTTGCTAGAAAATGGGTGGAGGTTGTTTGGCGCTCCAGGAAGCCAATTTAATCTAAGGTTTTTCAGAAGAGGAAATATATGTATGCTTAATGGATTAGTCATTCCTCCAACCAATGGGGTAGTTTCGGAAACAGTAATTACTACGCTTCCTGCTGGCTTTAGACCTCTAAATCGCATGGTAGTTGTGGGCATGACACCCAACGCACAACCATTAATGATTACAGTACACACTAATGGGTTTGTTACTGTATTTGCTTACCAGACAATACACACATTTTCATGGCTTTCAATACAAGTAAGTTTCTTGATAATTTAGGGAGGTACAATATGAAATTTATATATCCGCTAGATTCACATGGGTTTGTACAATGGCATAGCGAACAATATAGAGTGTTTATTCCTGGTGAACAGCTTGCAGAAAATGAGATATCCGTACCTATCCCCCCAGATAATGGAGGACTACCATGGTATAAGCCACAGTGGGATGGTATGAACTGGGTAGAAGGGGTAGACCATCCAAACGCACCAATCCCCAACTCTATGCAATTAGGGGGACTGATGATATGAACATCATACAAAGATTTTCCCCAAACCACACAAGGGGGCGCGAGGGCTGGATTCCAGACATGATTGTGAACCATATCACCGATGGGGCGTTCCCAGGCTCTATTAACTGGGTTTTAAACCCCGTGGCACAGGTATCCTATCATTTTATGGTTTCGCAAGTTGGAATAATTACACAATGTGTGCCTATTCGTGATACTGCATGGGCAAATGGTACAAGTG
>Ga0123355_10000569_pt1 | contig 49654 bp, 53 predicted proteins | sample TergutEmb28metaG_3_FD_89872 | JGI IMG/M metagenome (GOLD analysis project Ga0123355, IMG submission 89872) | Embiratermes neotenicus P1 segment gut microbial communities from Petit-Saut dam, French Guiana - Emb289 P1 | ecosystem: Host-associated > Arthropoda: Insects > Digestive system > Gut ...
AAAACAACTAACGAAATGCTGGCGTGATTCTGTTTCCAATTTGAAGCCGTAAGTGCTATAATCTTCACCATTAGACGTTTTTCCCTCTGATTTTTTGCTTCTGGATGACATTTGCAGTAATCCAGCATAGAATCTCTGTCTTTTAAAAGGTCTTGACGTAAAGCAAACACTACACTTTGAATTTCCGATTGTATATCAGCGTTATATAAACCATTTTCACGCTCATTCCAACGAGTATAGTAGCGGTCGCCATTATGCCCAAAGTCACCATGCAAAGACCCAGCACATGTATTGCCTTCCTCACGGTTATAGGTGTAGAATTTATCTTCGCCCTCTGCAAAGGGTGTGATTTCAATATTTTGCAGTTGGTTCACAGGCTCAAATCGTGCGTGAATACGTTCCATTATTTCGGCAAATTCGCATATATGATATGTTGAATTACCAACCTTTGTATGGTATTCACCAATAAATTTGCATACAAGTTCCACAGGTTCTCTGCCATCATCAAGTGGATACGTTATGCGAATGCTTTCGCCGTCTGGAATTTTGAATTGTTCTTGATGATTGCTGTTAATAAACTGAATAAGTGGTGTTGCTTCTTTAATTTCTGGCACTGGAGGGGTGGGTAGTGGAATCTCCCATAAACTATCCTAATAGTTATAGTTTTCAATGCGGGAGATATAGTCTACAAGAGCATTTACCTCATCGCTGAAACAGTTCCCCCATTCGTACTCTAACTTGCCATCATTGTTGAACATTCGCCACGTAACAAAAGGTGATGCAGCTTCGGAATTGTGGGCAAAAGCAAAGCCCACATTATCGTTAAATAAAGTGGCTCGTTTTATCATATAGTCTGCATTCACATCACCGTCAACTTCTATACTAGGAAAATCATAGGTTTTTAACATGCCTTGAACATTGTTTTTAAGCCATTTGGCAGAATCATTTGCAAAAACAATCTCTTGGCTAGCCCATGTAATCAGCAACTTCCTTTAGTAAATCACCCATTTTTAGTATATCTCCCATCAAGGTTTTGAATTAAGCGTATTGTTTGTTTAAGCTCAAAACCAGTGGTAATGCTATCAAAACCTATAGAATTGCTTGCAAGCTCTCGCAGTTGTAAAGCCTTTTCTCGCCCATACTTTCCCTTTGAATTGTTGGATAAAAGGTTTGTGAGTTTGACGATATGGGCTGATGAGATTCCTTTAGCTGTAGGATATTCAAGCAACATTGCATAGGTGGACTTCTGATGAAGCGAGTACACAAGGCTTGGCAGCTCTGGAAACAAAATATCCACCAAACGAGCAATACTTTGCTTGAGCTTTGAACGCATATGAATTAGCCGACTTCTGTTGCGTGTAAGTATCTTTAATTCAGAAATGGGCAATACTGGTTGCGAATAGGGTTCTGATTCTTCACTGAACAGCATACTCGCCAAAAATTTGCAATCAGATTTATCCGTCTTAGTCTTGCGAAGGCTTTCTGTTTTACGCCGCAGATTAACTAATAGCGGATTAAACACTTTAATGCTTATACGTTTTTGATTGAGATAATTGGTGATGTTCAAGCTGTCGCATCTGGTGGATTCAAGCCCTATTTTCACGTCTACATAATTTTTAGACTTTGAAAATCGGTAAATTTCGGCAATAAATTTTTCGTAACCACTTTTGTTATTATCGAAAACATATGTAATTTGCGAAAGACGAACCGTTTGCATGCGTTGCTTGTATCTGACGGAGAGAAACTTAAAAAAAATATAGTGATGCCGAGTTATAGCGGTATGTTGCGAAGTTCGTGAGGCAAGGACAGCCTTTTGATGATATGATAAAGTATATTTTGAATATAGGACATAGCTTCGATATAAATTATATCTCGCTGATGATTAAGGAAGAGATTTCACTATACTTCAACTGGTATAGCCAGAACAAACTGATTAACTGCCCAGACTCAGATGCTTCATCCGTTATTGAAGGGGAAAGTGAAGTATCACTTTCCCCTTTAGCGAGTACCATTTGAGCAGTTGCGCGTAAAAAGTGATTTTACAAGAAATTAGAATTCGATCCGTTCTGTTATATATGATGATAGTGAAGAAATGGGTACACGTTCTTGTTCCATTGAATCTCGAAAACGAACAGTTACAGCATTGTCTTCCAGAGAATCAAAATCAAAAGTTAAACAGAAAGGTGTACCAATTTCATCTTGGCGGCGATAACGTTTGCCGATTGAACCAGTATCGTCGTATTCGCAGATAAAAAACTTTGACAACTGTGCATAAATGGCTTCACATGGTTCTGCAAGTTTTTTAGAAAGTGGTAGTATTGCTGCCTTAACAGGTGCTAGAGCTGGATGAAATCGTAGCACAGTACGCATATCGGGTTTATCTGGAGTGCCAAGGTCTTCTTCGTCGTAGGCTTCACACAAAAATGCCAAGGTCATACGGGTAAGTCCCAAAGATGGCTCTACACAAAACGGTATATACTTTTTCTCTGTGTTGGGGTCGAAGTAATGCATATCCTCCCCACTGTGTTCCATATGTTTTTTTAAATCGTAGTCGGTACGATCGGCTATACCCCAAAGTTCACCCCATCCAAACGGGAATAAATACTCAATATCAGTAGTTGCTTTGGAGTAGAACGATAGTTGTTCTGGGCTATGATCACGAATACGCAGGGCTTTATCAGGCATTCCCAACGATTTAAGCCAATTTATACAGAATTGTTTCCAATAAGCAAACCATTCTAAATCGGTATCTGGTTCGCAAAAGAATTCTAATTCGAGCTGTTCAAATTCTTTTGTGCGAAAAGTAAACTTCCCTGGAGTAATTTCATTACGGAAAGCATGTCCTGCTTGCCCAATTCCAAAGGGAATTTTACGGCGGGTTGTGCGTTGCACATTTTTGAAATTTACAAAAATGCCCTGTGCTGTTTCTGGACGTAGATAGACTTCTGTTTGCTTATCTTCTGTTACACCCGCAACTGTTTTAAACATCATGTTAAATTGGCGAATATCGGTAAAATCTTGCTTTCCACATTTGGGGCATTTTATTGAATTTTCTTCAATAAATGCTTGCATTTTTTCATTTGCCCAACCATCGGGACTTTCATTAGAACCATTATTCTGTAAAAAGTCTTCAATTAAACTATCGGCGCGAAAGCGTTCTTTACAGGCTCTACAATCCATTAATGGGTCGTTAAACCCACTTACATGCCCTGATGCTTCCCATACAGCAGGATTCATTAAAATAGCACAGTCAACGCCCACATTATAAGGACTCTCTTGTATGAATTTTTTCCACCATGCTTTTTTTACATTGTTTTTTAGTTCAACACCTAGCGGACCATAGTCCCATGTATTAGCAAAACCGCCATATATTTCAGAGCCAGCAAATACAAAACCACGGCTTTTAGCAAGTGCAACTATTTTTTCCATTGTTTTTGATTCCATGATTAAATTTTCCTTTCTTTTTTCAAGAGGGGTCTGCCCTCCGAGCCTCACGGTTTTAATTACTTATATCGCGTGGTGACAACAGAGCTTTCCGCCAATTCGTTCCATAGAAATATGAGGGATTCTAGCATCATCATAAATATCACCATAGGCAACAAAACCTAGCTTTTCATAAAACTCACGTGCTTGAATTTGCGCGCTAAGAATTTGCCGTTCTGCACCCATCATAACACAAGCGTCAATTAATGCTTGCATTACAGCAGTGCCTAACCCCTGCCCACGATGGCTTTTTAAGGTTGCCACACGCCCAATAATAAAATCCTCATTTGTTACCATTATACGCCCTGTTGAAATGGGCATGTCATTTTCATCATAAAGAACAAGATGTATACATGCACCATCTGTACCATCATGCTCTTCTTCATATGAAACACCCTGTTCTTCTATAAAAACAGCCCTGCGTATGGCATGTGCATCTGATAAGTCTTCTGTATCGCCCATAAACCATGACATTGTTAGCATTTGTACACCATCTTTACATTTTTATATTTTCTACATGTTTGTGAATTGTATCATGTTTGGCTTCATTCCGCCACATGTGATTCTTGAGTTTGACAAGGCATTAATTTTATGCTAATATGGATATAGAGGGTTTTGACAATGTACTATATAAGTCAAACTCTTGCATTATCTTCAAATGAAACGAAATATACTTAATTATTTTTATGACTTCACATTCATACAAGTACTATGGATGAAGTTTGGTGGGATGAAATGAAACTAACTGATAAAGAATTGGAAGTAATGGTTGTATTATGGGAAAATGGGCATCCAATGACAGCTACTGAGCTCATTGAAACTTCAAGCAATCGGACATGGAAAGAAAGTTCGATATACACCATTTTGAACACTCTAGTAAGAAAAGGGGCAGCAGCCTTAACCCACTATAAACCTACAATGACCAATGCTGCAAGAGCCTATAAGCCTCTGATTACATCAGAAGATTATACTATTTTAAGTATAGAAGGCATGATGCAAACAGGGGTGCGCATTGATATCCCAACGCTTATCGCACGCCTTAGGGGTGTATAAAGAAAGGTAATATATATGGGAATCGTCTTCCATCACTATATATCCCCTTATTCTTTTGTGATGGGTGTATTATGGTTTAATGCTTTTATTCTTTTGGGACTATTTATGAGAAAACTGAGATTTCCTGTAAAGTTTTCTGTTATTCCGTTGTTATTGTTGCTCATATTAAGTGTTTTGCGAATGATTATTGCCATTGAAATTCCTGGCGCAATAGTTATTTTATCGGAAACATTTTATCCAGCAATTGTTAATTTTTCAAGATATGAAATTGTATCTTATCGTATATTTGCGTTACCAATTAGCATTGGTAACGTGTTTATTTTTGTATGGGTTATAGTATCCATATGTTTGATTTCAAGGTATTTGTGTGATTTTTTTGGTGGATATAATGCGTTACGTATTATATTTAAGCGTAATGAGCGCGACGAATATGCTGAATCAATATTGGCAGAAATAATTGGCTCTGATAAGTATTTTCGCGTTTATCGTAATGGATGTTTTAGCATGGCAATAGCCACAGCAGTTAAACCATATATCATTTTGCCTAGATTTGAATTTCCTCCAGATGAACTACGAGCGATACTATTACATGAATGGAAGCATATTCAAGATAAGGATTATTTGACAGGATTCATTATTAATATAATTTGCTTTGTATTTTGGTGGAATCCATTGATATATGTTTTAAGAAACAATTTTTGCTTTGCAAAAGAACTAAAATGTGATCATTTTGCTGTATCCAAAAGTAAGGGTTTCGAGAACTTTTTAAGTGCTATACTTTTGTTAGATAAGGCGAAAAAAGAAAAGGTTGCCAGATCTGCCAGATATATGAACTACACAGGAGTTAATACACTCATCAATGCTGGCGATGAAATAACAGACAGGCTTGGAGTTTTAGCTTTACGAGGTAAATCACGTGGCAAACGTATATTAACTAATGTGTGTTATTCAATCGTAGCTTTTTTATTGTTTTTTGCGTCTTATATGTTAGTCATTCTTCCTGCTTTTTGGAGTCCCTCGGATATTCCTATAGTTGCTGAAACTTTTGTGAGTGAGTATAGAGAAGGAGGAGGGATTTTTAAGGCGGGAGAAAATTTTTTTATTGATAATGGGGATGGCACATTTTCACTTTATATTAATGGTCAGTTTGTGGTTTATGTAGATGAAACTCATGAATTCCTTAATTGGTTGCCAGTTCATATGAGAAGAGATAGTTGATTTATTATCACTATATACAAAAGAAAAAGAATACAGAGGTGATGAATGTGAAAAAAATATTTGTAGCATTTTTACTTATCAGCATGATGATGTTGTCTTTTGCAGTCCCTGTAATGGCAGCAGAGGCTATTGTAGTAGAGCCAGTAAATATAGAAATAGAGCAGGAAGTTACTCCTCGCACTGAGATGACTCAAATATTTTGGAGAACCTATGATGGTCAACTTCAAATGCGAGTTTGGAGCATAACTAATGGCAGGTGGCTTACAGACTGGATGGATTTATAATATTGAATCCTTTTATTCAAGAAGATTTTTTTATGTACATCAATATAATACAAATTAAGCCGATAATAAAATCGGCAACAAGGTAATAATTTGAAAGGGAGCGGTTTTCCCGTTCCTGCGAATTATTTGACAATGCTAAATCTTAAACCAAAGCCCTAAAAGGGGATCTCTAGCAGTTTTTGTTGCTGTAAGAGATTCCCTTTTTGATTGTAAACATATGGAGGCAGATATGAACGCTAAACATGAATCTGAATTAAGAGCAGATTCTAACCACTCGTGGCTTGTGAACAATGTTATAAGCTGTAAAGGGTGTAATTAGGCCACCCCAAATAAACGGGACGGCTCAGCCTTTGTGGTGCATTTATCTATGTTTTTATTTTTCAGAAAGGTGGTAAAATTGGGCATAACTTAAAACTCGCATTTTGCTAGTTTTGCTTTTTGAGGTATCATTTTGATAACTTCTCATATGCTGTAGAATGAGAAGAATCGTAAGCGTCAAGTAACCAGAGCTTCCTCCAAGGTCATGTTGTTGTCATGAAGATAGGCTCCTTATTTTTGTTATATTGATTTCAACATATATAAGGAGAAAAAAGCCCTTTGTTGAGTAGTTTTCAACAAAGGGCTGGTTTGCGCTCAGCTTTTTATTTTTCAATAGTAGTTCGTTATAAAGCAATCGTCAGTCCAATAGTGCCTATTGCAAAATCACGCCAGTGAGTTTCTCTGTACTGGTTTGTTGTAAAATTCCCTTTGATTGACTTTTTGCAAGATAAATAGAATTTATTGCATGTAATCGGGCATGTTATAATTCTTTTGAATGCAAGACAATTTATTTATCAGATATTTGTATTGAGGTGTGTTTTATGGAACATTATATCCCTAGAGACAATATAGAAAACAAGATTCAAAAGTTAATTAGTGATAGGTCTGTGTCAAAAAAACTCTTTTGTTTGTATGGTGTCGAAAAAATAGGAAAAACATTCACACTGGAATATGTTCGCAATGAAATGCTTAAAAATGCTTTGGTTATGTTTTTGCCCCTTAACCATAATAATATTTCAAATCCAATATTCCTTAAAAATTCTATACTTCAGCTTTTAAATGATACAGGAATTGCAAATGAAAAGAATTTTAATGTGAAAGACTTTCTGCTTGAAATGTTCAAGGGACTGAGTTTTAATGTTGGTTGTTATAAAGTACAATACCACTTCATTACCCCAAGGGAAAGGTCGTCTGTTATCAGGATCTGTCCACCCCATTAACTCCGTTTCATCACCATAATATATTGTTGGCGCACTTGGTCATGTCATTTGAAAACAACTGCCTCCATCATAATGTTTTTTTCTACACCACGTTCGGCGGCGTGTGGTCTTACTGTGTGCCAACGCCCTGTAGTACCGTTTGTACGTGTTAGAAAGCGGAGTGGTCATGATTTGATAATTGATTCATTGAGGATTGTAATACGTGAACATTAAACAACGCCATATGATGGCGCATTGCTCCTTCAAACACCATTTCAAGATGGAACAAGTGGTGGGTTAGTAACAAGAAAACCGCAAGCCTTAAAAATACAAGACTTGCGGCTTTTTTATGAATAAGATAACATATTTTTGACGCGGACAAAGTCTTTAATATAATAGACCTGTCCTAAAAACTGCCTAATTGCCTTCGCAGATTCGGCAATGTTCAGTTGCAGGACAGGTCTAATCATTGTTAGAAGCTGTGGAGGTTACTGATTTCAAGAAAAGTCTACTAGTAACACTCCACAAAGTGGCATTATGGGCTTGGCGAAAATACAGATGAACCTGGCTCAAGAGCAATTACAAATACCAATGTTGCCGTAGGGTTCAGATGGATGGTAAGTTGCAACGACGCAGGGTTTTTTCTTGTACCTGAGACAAAAGCTGTATCAAAAGGGATATTATTATTTATAAGTTGTCCTGTGAGGAAGTTATATTCAAACAAAGTAATTTGTTCGTTATTTAGTATTTTCCTGAACAATGCTCCTGAAAGCAACGAGGATACTTGTGTGTCGAACAACAAACTAATCACTCCATATTTCATAGATTATTGCATTGTATGCGTTTGAAGATGAGTTGTGAAACAGTCCTAACACTTCTTTACTTAAGAGATAAAGTCATCTGATTCCATTGCATTGTGATTTCCACAATTAGCCTGTGAAAAATACACACAATTTTGACATTCGCCTTTAGGATTGTTGTGATGATTATTACTGGTTTTGTATTTTTTGCATGGATGCATAAAAATTTCCTTTCCATTTCTATAAAATAGGTTTGTACTTTATATTATGCCCCAATAGCTGGTATGATATTATCGGTAGTATGATATAATGAAGTTCGAACTATTGTAATCAATACACCCCACTCCCTTACGCTGTGCTACAATCTGTGTGAGGCGTTCATTGCAATTAAAAATGGTTGCATACAAACACGCCCATTTTCAATTGAATTCACTATAATACAAGTTGAGAGGAATTAAATTATGCGTGATTTTTTTAGTTTAGATGGAGCATTTAACAAATATGGTGGGATACTTGCAGATACAATTATCCTTAGTTTTATGTGGTTTTTCTTTAGTATTATCACCCTCGGCATTGGTGTAGGTGCGGCAACCACTGCCATGTTTTTTGTAACAACCCGTCGCATTTCAGATAGAGAAAATTATATTACATCCGACTTTTGGAGTTCATTTAAAGAAAATTTCAAGCGAGCAACAATTTTATGGATTATAATTCTTGTTCTTGGAATTCTATTGACATTTAATATCATGAATATTGAAAGTGTTGGAGGTATGATTGGAATTGTTTTTGCTGCGCAAATTGTTTTTGTTGTGCAAATAATTTTTTTTACTATTTTTATTTTTCCAATAACATCTCGCTTTGAAATGCCTCTTTGGATGTCCATAAAATCTTGTTTCTTTATGGCAAATAGGCATTTACTGACATCAATTACTTGTGCTATTCTGCTAATTATATTGATGGTTACTGGGCTTTGGCTAATTTGGTTTATAGCTTTTGTACCAGGACTTTATGCCATGTTATCATCTCTCATGATCATGCGTGTATTCAAAAAATATCGCCCTGAAATGGATAGAGATCCCATATTAGAAACCCAAGAGCTTGAAGCACAAAAGGTGGAGGAACGCCGTCGCCAAAACATTGGAAAAATTGAAGAATCTTCAAATGATAGTGATGATTGATAATAAAAAAAGCGACCACACGACTTTCCGAAGGAAGTGTAGTTGGACTTTGTCTAACGTAATGGTCAGCCTGACAGCAGGCAGAGTTCCCCATTATAACAGAGAGGAGCAAATCTAGTGTTTTATTTTTTATCCCTGTTGACGGGAATAATTATATCTGTGATGATTTTCGTGAACGGCGGGCTTACTGCTAATTATGGTTTATATATAGCATCTGTGATTATACATGCCGTTGGATTAATTGCTAATACAATACTGGTGCTAGTAAAAAAGCAAAACCCTTTTACAAATCTGAAACAACTAAAACAGCAATGGTTTATATACATGGGGGGTGCTGTAGGCGTATTCACAATAATGGGTACAAATCTAGCATTTGGGAGGATCAGTGTTTCCGCAATGTTGGCAATCGCCTTATTTGGACAGGTACTTTTTGGAATGATTATTGACCAATATGGTTTGTTTGGTATGCCTAAATACCCGTTTAAAAAGTCACAAATGATTGGACTTATAATCATTTTAGCAGGTATTGTAGCAATGATAACTAACTTTGAAATAGTAGCTGTAGCTTTTGTTTTTGCTACAGGTTTTAGCATCGTATTGGCGCGCACATTAAATGCCAAACTAGCAGATTTGACGACAGTACAAATTGGCTCTTTCTATAACCATGTAACAGGTCTTATCGTTTGTGTTATTGGTTGTGTTGTGATTTTATTTATTTGGGGACCGAATACATTAGCCCATACAGCAAAAGATTTAACTTTTGTTGGTTTATTACTGTTTTCTTCTGAATGGTACATTTATACAGGGGGAGTGCTGGGATTAATCGTCATAATTTTAAGTAACCTTACAGTTATAAAGGTATCTGCTTTTTATCTTACTCTATTAGTATTTATTGGACAGGTATTTTCAGGCGTTGTAATTGATATGCTAATTACACAGGAAGTTTCAATGCGAAATATTATAGGTGGAATTTTAGTATCAATAGGATTGAGTGTAAATCTTTTACTGGATAACAAAGTTAAAACCTAGGTCTTATGTTTAGTTTTAGTATGCAAAGGGGACATTCGTATGCAAGAAAAGCTCAAATACTTAAAATTACTTGCCTCGCATTATAAAAATATCAATGCGGTTACATCAGAAATCATTAAATTATCAGCACTATTAAACCTTCCCAAAGGCACAGAACATTTTGTATCGGACATCCATGGCGAAGATGAGAGCTTTGGGCATGTGCTTCGCAATGCCTCTGGAGTAATAAAAGAATACATTGATGAAATATTTGGAAATACATTAATGGCAAGTGAAAAACGTAATCTTGCAACATTGGTATACTATCCAGCAGAAAAATTGGAGTTTATGATTGAAAAGGGTGGTATCACTGATGAGTGGTATAAAATCCAGTTGTTCCGTTTGCTTAAAATCTGTAAACGAACATCTAGCAAATATACAAGGGCGGAAGTACGCAGGGCAATACCACATGAATTTGAATATGTTCTGGAGGAATTAATATTTGAAGATGCTTCACACCTTCATAAACAAAGCTATTACTCTGAACTTATTGATAAAATTATACTATTACAACGTGCAGGAGATTTTATTATAGCAATTTCTAATATAATACAACGGCTTGCCGTAGGACATCTCCATGTTTTAGGGGATGTTTACGACAGAGGTAAGGGTGCTGCACGAGTAATGGATATCTTGCAACAATATCATTCCGTTGATGTGCAATGGGGAAATCATGATATATCTTGGATGGGTGCAGCCTCAGGCAGTGACGCGCTCATTTGTAATGTAATTCGCATTTCTGCAAAATACTCTACTTTAGAAACAATTGAAGAAGATTATGGTATTAATCTTGTCCCTTTGGCTACCTTTGCAATGGAATATTACAAAGGTGATACTTTAGAAGTAAAAATGCACAGGGCAATCACTATAATGCAATTCAAAGTGGAAGCGGAGTTAATTACCCGCCATCCAGAATATCAAATGGACAATCGTATTTTTTTGGATAAAATTGATTATAGAAATGGTGCTGTTATAATAAATACTCAAAATCATAAACTTATATATGAAGATTTCCCCACAATTGACCCCTCAAATCCTCTTGTATTAACAAAGGAAGAACGGGAAGTCATGTTAAAAATTAGATTCTCCTTTATGAACAGTTCGCGACTGCAACAACATGTGAGATTTTTATTCAATCGTGGTTCTATATATAAAATTTATAATGATAATTTATTGTTCCATGGTGGAATTCCTTTAGATAAAAATGGGCAGCTAAAAAAGGTTGTTCTCTTTGGGTTATCAGGGCGGGCATTACTAGACAAAATGGAAGCAGTAGCAAGGCAGGGTTTTTTCTGCAAGGAAGGTAGTAAGGAACGACAAGATGGGCTTGATATCATGTGGTATCTATGGTGTGGAGCAGATTCGCCCTTATATGGAAAAAATATAATGACTACATTTGAAAGATATTTTGTTGATTGCCCAGAATTACACAAAGAGGGAAATAATACCTATTATAAATTGCGAAATAATGAGGAAATTTGCAAATTAATTCTTGCAGAATTTGGGCTTGATAAAAAAAATGCGCGTATTATTAGCGGGCATACCCCTGTAAAAGTTGGCGAAAGCCCCATAAAAGCCAATGGCAAACTATTGGTTATTGATGGCGGATTTTCTAAGGTATATCAAAATATCACAGGTATTGCAGGTTATACCTTAATTAATAATTCCCAAGGGCTTTTATTGTCATCTCATGCCCCTTTTGTTTCTGTGAAAGATGCTATTGAAAACGAAGTTGATATTTTAAGTGATACTTTTTATGTAGAACGTAGCCCCATACGGAAAAAGATAGCTGACACCGATTTTGGAGAAAGTATTTGCGAACAACTTAATGATTTAATGCAATTGTTAGAAGCATATAGACAAGGAAAAATTAAAGAAAGTTGAATATAGATTTTGTGTGTGGTATACTTGCTTGCAAACTAAATATAAACAAGAAAGGGTGGTGAATCATGAAGGCGGCTATCCATCCAAAATATTACCAGGCAAAAGTGCGTTGTAACTGTGGTAATGAGTTTGAAACAGGCTCTACCAAAGAAAGTATTAGTGTAGAGGTATGTTCTAAATGCCATGTGCGCCCAAGATGACAAATGTGTAATCCATACTGAAAAACGTATGGCATGACTAGCAAACGGTCATGATACCAACCACCTTATCTTGGAGAGAAATCAAAGAGGGAGTGTAGCATGGTGGTAAAGCCATAAGTTGAACTAGGTGAAAAGTTCACGACTGAGTGGCAAGGTATAGTTGGATATGAGGATTAAAGCTAAACTGCTTAAAGAATAGTCCAAACGGGAATATTTGAGCCAATTGGGAAATCACCTGCAACCCAATTTCTTCCTAAGACAGTAGTACTGATGGCAGTATTATTATGATGATACTGATAGATTTCATGTTATTAGTATCAGGTTTGCAACAAACGGGGAGACGTACTCTTAGAAGAGAGATAACGGACGAAAGTTCAATCCGACAATCCGAAGGCTCCAGTACATGGAGTAAAAACATCTGTACACATTTGATTAACTGGGGATTACCTAAGTAGGAATGCCATACCGTATCCTTTGATGACATGACATCATTAAACAGAGTACGCAGGCTAAGGTGATTAAGTCACCTACAATTATGATTCCTATATGGTAACGGAGTCACCGTAGTAATCTGAGATAGGGAAAGCCTATTACATGGTGAAGGGTGACAGTTTATGCAGTCTAAACTATTTTGAATGAGGTGTAATACCTTGCAAAATTCAAGTACAGTCTTAGACAATCTAAAGAAACACGCAACAAACAGCAACTACCAATACAAAGACCTATATAGGCAATTTTACAACGAGCAGTTCTATATCAGAGCCTATATATCCATTTATAAAAATGATGGTAGTGCTACACAAATGGTAGATAGTACTACAGCAGACGGTTATGATGATGATAGGATTCAATCACTCATTTCCAAGATAAGGAATGAAAGCTATCAACCAAAACCTGCTAGAAGGACTTACATTTCCAAAACTAACGGTAAATTAAGACCTCTAGGCGTTCCTTCATTCGATGATCACATCATCCAACAAATTTGTAAGGAAATCCTAGATAATATCTATGAACCTGTATTTTCCAATAATTCACATGGGTTCAGGGCTAAGAAAAATTGCCATACAGCATTGCGCAGCATCATGACCAACTTTGTTGGTTCTAAATACTTTATTGAGGGTGATATTAAAGATTTCTTCGATAATATCGACCATCATGTACTCATTAGTATTTTGAAACGTAGAATCAAGGATGCCAAATTCATTAGATTGATTTGGAAATTCTTGAGATCTGGATATGTTGAGAACTGGATATATAACAAAACCTACAGTGGAACTCCACAGGGTGGTATAATAAGCCCAGTATTGGCTAATATTTACTTGAATGAACTAGACAATTTCGTAGAGAAGACATTAGCCTTCCAATTCAACAAAGGAACCAAGAAACAACAACTTAAAAATCCAGCCTACACTAATCAACACAAAACATCTCACTTCTTATATAGTACAAATGCCTTTAGGAAAATAACTTACATCAGACATGCAGATGATTTTATTATCGGGGTGATTGGCAATAAAGATGATTGTGAAATGCTCAAGCAACAAATCAAAAGTTTTTTAGACACCAATCTTAAACTAGAGTTATCAGCAGAGAATACATTAATTACCTACAGTAATGATTACGCTCGATTTCTCGGTTATGATATCAGAGTAAGAAATGAAGACTCTCTATCAAAATGTGCAGATGGGGTCACATCAAAAGTTCATATGGGTAAAATTCAATTACTTGTTCCAAAGGAAAGAATTCACAGGGTTATTAATGAAAAAAAGTTAGTAAAAGATATTAATGCTCCCCAATGGAAAATGATGCATCGTAATATTTTATTAAATTTATCAGACTTAGAAATCATAAGTCTTGTGAATGAGGAAATTAGAGGTTTGTATAATTACTTTATACTAGCCGAGAATATATCCCAATCATTTAATAAACTATACTACGCTTTTGAATACAGTTGTTTGAAAACTTATGCAAGGAAACACAATACTACCGTTAGTAAGTTCCGTTCATCACATTCAATAGGTAAAGACTGGGGCATCAGATACAACAATAAAGAGGGTCTACAGGTTAGGATTTTTTATAATCAAGGATTTAAAAGAAATATAAATCCAAAATTAACTAACCCTGATGATAAACCCAAAGATCTAGATACTACTGAGCTTGAATAGAGATATCTAGCCTATGAATTGTGAAGAATCTTACTGCTAAAAGTCATGATAGCTAAAAGAAGAAAAACCCTTGTTGTGTGTAAAACATGTCATGTGAAAATCCATAACGGAACATTTGACATTTAGATTGCATGAATGGAGAGCCGTATACATTGAGAGGTGTACGTACGGTTCGGAGGGGAGGAGTTGGAAACGTGCTAATGAAAGTTAGTGACGCGCTGGCTTCTTACCCTACCCTTTTTACACGGGCAGCCAAAAATTAATGGTTGAAGCTGGTGGACGAGTAGAACGTTTCAAAAAGAAATATCAGCGTGATTAATATGTTAATCACCACCACACCGTTAAGCACATCAAATCTTCGGGCTACTGTAAAAGTAGCCCATTTTATTTTCCCTTTTTCTGCTAGTCCACCTGTAAACGGGTTAATGGGCTTCTTAGTTTTATACGGGTCTAACCCTACCGCTTTTATCAATTGAACTTGCCACTACATAATCTAAATTTTTATCCATGAAAACTATTGACAATCCTTTAAGGCAAGGTGTATTATATCAATAAGGCGCGCCGCCTTAAAGGAGGTTGATTATGGAAAACCTAAGAAAACTACCAGACGCGGAGTTTGAGGTTATGAAAGTAGTTTGGGCAAATGATTCGCCTATTACCACGTCGGAAATTATGAAGTTGCTAGGGAATGAAAGGAATTGGAAAATTCAATCCCTTGTTTCGTTCATGGTACGATTGGTCGAAAAAGGTTTCCTTCGTTCCGAAAAGCATGGTAAAGAGCGTAACTATTACCCGTTGATAAGCATGGCAGAGTATCGAAAGTTTGAAACAGGCAATGTTGTTAAACAATTTCACAATAACTCTTTTCTTAATCTCGTTACTACCTTGTATGAAGATGATGCGTTGACAAACAAGGATATTGACGATCTGCTAAAATGGGCGAAGGAACGGAGGGAATGATATGCAGGAATTTTTAATCGCATTGTTAATTTGCTCCGTTACGATGTCGCTCCTTGCGCTTATCTATATGGCAATCACGCCACTTGTATCAAAGCGTTATTCTGCAAAGGGACGTTACTACGCATGGTTGGTTTTCGTGGTTGGGCTGATAATCCCGTTCCGTCCGCAGTGGGGCAATGGTCTTGTGATGGTAGATATTCCGAGTGGAACAACGACACCACCCGTTTCTATAGGGAACGAAACAACTTTTTACATTCCCGACATCGTTGTTAATGTTTTTGTCCCTGTTGAAATCACCGCACTCCCCCACATAGTAGCGAGCATATCATGGTGGCAGATTGGGTTTGCGGTGTGGTTAGTTGGAGTGATTACGTTCCTCGTTTTCCAAATCATAAAGCATTATCGCTTCACAAAGATGGCGAAGCGTTGGAATGAGAATGTCACAGACGAACGGGTAATATCCTTATTTCAAAACCTAAAAGATGAAATGGGGATACCTAAAAAGATAATCCTTCATCAAAACTCGGACATGGGTAGCCCTATTATGTACGGCTTTTTGAATCCCCGTATCATCTTACCAACAACAAAATTGGCAGAAGATGAACTCCGCTTTATACTTAAACACGAACTTGTGCATTATAGGCGGAAAGACCTATACTACAAATTTTTGGTACTGATAGCAACGGCTATACATTGGTTCAATCCCCTTGTCTATTTAATAGCAAGAGCGATTAGACTCAGTTGCGAATTGTCTTGTGACGACGAGGTTGTTCGTGATACAGACGCAGACACGCGGTTACAATACAGCGAAACGATTATAGGTGTTGCTAAGTACCACACTAAGCTAAAAATCGCATTATCCACTAACTTCTATGGAGGTAAGAAAGGTATGAAGAATAGAATATCGTCCATTATGGACACACGCAAGAAAAAGATGGGGACATTCGTTTTCTGTGTAATTTTGTTTTCTATAATAACTGTTGGCGGATTGTTCGTTGTGCAATTACAATCTGATGGTTCACCTATTCTTCAATCTAGCGTTGACTTTGGGACGGAACCTGAATTGTCATTTGGTTATGGCGAAGCTGGAATATTTGAGAGGTTAGAGGAAACCTCAATGCCGAGATTATCAGATCACGAACATTCAACCGTTATTCCAATGTTGTATGAATATGAAAGCGAAGCATCTAGATTTTCACAAATAGGGACATCTAATACAAGTGATTTGTGGATGACCTGGTCAGTACAAAATTTTAGTCCTCCGCAGTTGTCTGATTTTAATTGGAATCTGGGCGATTTTTGGGAAGCATGGTCTCTTTATTTAGAACAGTATGACCTGATTATTTCCAGCGGCGGTATGGAAGGCGTACATTTTCAAATGGCAAACGGTGAGGATGTTCAACCTTCCTTAGTAACACATCATGAGGTTGAACGTACCGTAGGTGGAAGCGATACCCGAGTTTGGTTTAATTCTGGCGGTGGAATTATGATCGGTGGTTCTTTTGCAAATATCATTACAAGGCACGGTTCATCACAATTTGCGGTTACTGGCGAAACAATTACAATTGCCCACCCAATATTAGTTTACAGGGGGCAAGTCTATATTCCACTTAAACATTTCAGAAATGTTTTAGCTTCTGATAATTTTAATTGGCTCTTATCATCTTTCTGATTACTGATAAGTAAGCGTCAAATAAACCCACGTCTAGTCGTAGCCGTGGGTTTATTTAAACAATTATTCTCCTGTCCTTTTATATTTTCTTTTTGTTGAACACAGCTATTGCCCCCATTATCAATATCACAATAGAAACGGCACATATGATTATGGTGGGGATAAAGTCTGACGCTTCCGCTGTTCTCATAATGATTGATAGCGTTCCAGAAGAAAGGGAGACAGGGTTAAATCGCTCAACTGCTGGTATTACATTAAGGAACAATAATGTAAAAAATGTACCCAAGCCGACGGATAGACTCCCGTAGAAATTACCAAACATTGTGCCACCAAAAATTAACAACGAAATCATAAACAAGCCAAAAAGCCACGGCGCACCAAATACCAAGACGATATGCGGGATAGCTTCAGTTTCAAAATAAAACGCTGTATACACATAGGCAACACCTATTGAGAGTATTATAGCAGCAGTCCATAAAACGCTTGCACTAAAAAACTTTGACAAAATTACCGTATGCCGTTTCAAGCCCTTTGTCAGCAAGTTTATAAGTGTTCCCCTACTAAACTCGCTCCCCATAATACCACTAAATATAATGGCAAGAGCAAGTATACCCATTTGTGCAAAGCCGCTGAAAAACTGCGTCCATGCATCTATAGCTGTTGCCTCTGGTATAATGATGGTTATGCCACTATCCCCTGCGGCTACCATTTCAAGTATAGCGGGCATGAGTAGTGCCATTAATGGTCCCATTACACCCAAAAGTACAAAAACTGCAAGCAAGATATACAGTCGAAAAGTGGCAACACTCTCCCATAGTTCCTTTTTCGTAAACGCTATAAACTGGTTCACTTCGCCACCCCCAAAAAAATATCTTCTATTGAAATTGTGGGGGTTTCGTAGTTGGTTGGTGCAAAATTATTTTCATTCAGCACACGCATAACCTCGTCTGAATCAACCTCACGACCAAACTCAATTGTCATTGCCTTGGTCTTATGCTGCACCTTTAACTCGCTCATAGATTTTTGCAAAGTGATTTTGCCGCCGCTTATTACCGCCACTCTGTCGCATATCCGTTCTACATCAGAGAGAATATGTGTTGAAAAAATAACGGTGGTTTTGCCTTTAATCTGTTTCAAAATATCTAACACTTCACGTCTGCCAATAGGGTCAAGGGCAGATGTTGGCTCGTCACAGATTAGCAATTTAGGCTCTCCGAGCAAGGCTTGTGCCATGCCAAGCCTTTGTTTCATGCCCCGCGAAAAGCCACCGATTTTTTTATTCGCTTCAGATAAACCTACAAGGGTTAGCAATTCTTCAGAGCGTTTTCTAATGGCTGATTTACTCATACCAACAATTTCACCGCATAACTTCAAGTAGTCAACTGGACGCATATAGTTATAAAATTCAGGGACATCAGACAGATAGCCTACAAGTCGATTTGTCTTTGTTGCGCCGAAACGGACACGCTCACCGCATACATCTATTTCCCCATGATCGGCATCTAAAAGCCCCAAAATCATTTTCATTGTGGTGGTCTTTCCTGCGCCGTTTGCGCCTATGAAGCCAAATACACAATTTTCAGGTACGGCAAATGAGATGTTATCAACGGCTTTTCGCCCGCCGAAGGTCTTTGTAAGGTTACGGATTTCAAGAGTGTTCATGTTATTCGTCTCCCCTGCCAATCGTAAAATAAAGTATTGGACCAATGATGCTGATAAAGCTAATTAGAACCCACAAAATACGGTTACCCTTACGGTACGTATTGTGCCGCAACACATGGATTAATGAAGCAAGCAATAATCCTACTTGGATTACGATTACTGGAATCAAAAAAGGTAAAAAAGGCGTAATTTCTTCTAGCATTTTACTTTCCTCCTATGAAACTTCTAAGTTTTTGTATAAGATTGGTAAATTGGGGTTTTCCATGCAATCCGTCAAACGCAGGATCAAGTAATACATCATTTAGCATACTTTCTTTTACAACAGTTTCATTACGTGGTATTGGTGCATTTTCCATTTCCTTAGCAAGCCACCCATCAATCCTACTGAAGAATGTATCGCCACGGACTATAATCGGGAAAAAACCATGCATACAGACATCAACATATTTTTCAAGGGCTTCTATGGCTTCATCACTTTTCCCCGCAGCTTGATACATATGTGCGCCTAAAGCATATAAAATTGCCGCGTTATTTGAATTGAGCCGCCGCATATTAAACATTTCTGACAGTCCGACGGCTCTATCAAAAGCAACTTGCGCGACATCAATGTTAGTTAGGTTTACGCGAATATATGAAAGCAATCCTGCAAACATCACGCCAAGACTTTGGTAAAGTTCCGTTTGCTCAACTTCATTTGCCTTGTCTATGTTTCCTAATAATTGATGTGCTTGACTGATAAGTGCGCCGTTTCCTGTTCCGTATCGTTTGGGCAGTAAGTTCTTGTCGCACAAAAGTTCAATCACTTTTTCGGCATCACCCATGCTTAAATAACACATGGCTTGATACTGCTCTGCTTCATGCAAAAGTTCCAATTCGCGGCAATTTTGCAAAGTGTGTTTGCAAAGGTCTATAGCCGATTTTAGCATTTGCGTTTTTCGCTCATCGTCTGTTGCCATTGACACATGGTTTATATAAAGCACAGCAACATACAGAACAAACGGATAACATGAGTAGTATTTTTTTACGAGCGTTTCACACTCGGCGACAACATCATCAAATGGTTTGGTTGCGAAGTTTTCAGTTAGTCGAGTGTAAATTCTCTTTATTTCTGCTTCCGATAAATGTGGCGAATAGTTCATAAGCTGATCTATGCTTATGTCAAAATATGAAGCGATAATTGGTAAATGTGTGATGTCAGGATAACTGTTTCCATTTTCCCATTTCGACACTGATGCCTTAGACACGCCTACATGTGCCGCCAGTTCGTCTTGCGTAATTCCTCTTTCACGCCTTTTTGCAATCAAAATTGTGTTCAAATTCATTTCTTTCAAGTAGAACACCTCCTGAAAACAATTATGCACGAATAAAAGTCAACTGTAAAGCGATTTACGGTTGACTTTCGACATCATAAGTCAACTGTCAGGAAACATTCGATTCTGTTTTTGCAACTTAAGCGTAAATAGTTGTCGATATTGGATATGAACCCCTCCTCATAAGCTATTGTAGCCATTGCCAAATGAATATTAAAAATATATAATTCTCCTGTGCAAAATATCAGAAAACAAAGGAGAGTTTTTATGCGTTTGAGAAAAATTAGCACAAAATTATTTTTGATTACATTTATTAGCATATTCCTTACATCCATAGCTATATTATTGCCAATGATTAGAGATATGGGGCAAATTATAGACCATCTTACATCACAGGATACAGAATCTTCGATATATACTATTGAAAGAGTAATGGATGATTTGCACAATACAGCCACTGCTGCCTCTCATTTGATTTCTACACATACACTGCTGGAATCAGCGGTATTCGCACAAAATTTATCATTAATACCAGAGCGCGTAAATGATGTTTTAGATGTTGTGAACACTTTTTCAGAGTCAGATTTGTTAGTTCTTACGAATGCTTCAGGAGTAGTAATTTTTCGTCTTCATAGTGATGTAATTGGTGATGATATTAGCTATCGCCCAAATGTCGCAAATGCTTTAGCGGGTGAATCAAATACATCATTTTATTTTGGAGCGGAGTCTCCCGTTGCAATACTATCCAGCACCCCTATTTACTTTCAAATGGGCGGGGAGAGGTTACTTGCTGGTGTGGCAATGGTGGGTTACAATTTGGCTACGACCGATTTTGTAGACAACTTAAAGATTATTACAGGAACAGAAATCACTCTGTTTTCAGGAATGTATAATGTTATGACAACCATTCTTAGTTCTGATTCTAATGAACGTGTATTGGGTGCCCCTATGTTGGAACGTTTTCGCTCTTATATATTTAATGGTAGAGATTATCATGGGAGAATGCAAATAGCAGGTGAAGAATTTATTGCATTTTATAGACCGTTGCGTAACTCCGAAGGGCAAGTTGCTGGTGCATTTTTTTCTGGGCAAAGTTTAAGTTCTGCTAATGCTATGCGAAACTCTGCACGGAACTTTGCAATAATTATTGCCACAATTGCAATTGTGGTCATTTTAGGGCTTACTACATTTTTGAATCAAAAAATGATTGTTAAACCAGTAAAACAGACCACTGATTCTTTAGAGTCACTTTCCAGAGGGCAGCTATCATCAAATATGTGGTGGCATCACTCGGAAGATGAAATTGGAAAATTATCACGCTCTACAGTAAAAACAGTAAATGTTATATGCTCTGTTATGGACGACTTGGAAAACCTAATGAAATTAAGGGCAGAGGGCGATACATCTTCTCGCTTTGATGACTTTAAATATGAAGGAGATTTTTCACATTTAGTACAACAGTTTAACCAAATGTTTGATGAAGAAGATAATATGAACAAGGTGATTCTCAACGCAATTAAATCTTTTTCTGATGGTGATTTTTCTTTAGAAATTCCACAATTTGCTGGCAATCGTGCTGTTTTTCATCACTCTCTTGAAAATTTAAAATTTAATCTTGCAGATATCAGCAATCAAACTCAAGAGCTTTTAGCACATGCTTTAGATGGAGATTTGGACAAGCGCGCCAACCATTCAACTGTAAATGGCGATTGGAGCGAAATACTAAAAAATATGAATAGGCTTATGGAGGCTGTTAGTACACCAATTGACGAAGCTACAAGAGTGTTGGATTATATGACTCGTGGTGATTTCTCTCAAAAGATGCTTGGTAATTATAAGGGTGTGTTTAATAATATAAAAACTTCCGTAAATACTACAGAAGCAACTTTAGCAGCCTATGTGAGAGAAATATCTGATATCCTTATAGAAATGTCACATGATAACTTTGCACAAGAAATTCATACTGATTTTAAAGGGGATTTTGCACGTATAAAAACAGCTCTTAATGAGTTAATGGATAAATTTAGTACAATCATTTCATCTATTTCTGATATGGCAGGAGAGGTTCTTGAAAAAGCACGAAAACTCTCATCATCCAGTGGTAATCTTGCAGAAGGTAGTAATGCACAAGCCGCTACGGTAGAAGAATTGAGTGTATCAACGGAATTAGTTACTGCCAGAATTCATGAAGACTTTGAAACTACACAAGCTGTAGGAAAAGTTGCCTCAAACAACAAAAATAGTGTGGCTTTGGGCAATGAACATATGCAAGATACTTTGATTGCAATGGAATCTATAGGTGAAGTTTCAGGCAGCATTGCAAGTATTCTTAACACTATTAATGGAATTGCACATCAAACAAACTTGCTTGCTCTTAACGCGGCAGTTGAAGCCGCAAGAGCAGGCACTTATGGAAAAGGTTTTGGTGTTGTTGCTGATGAAGTAAAAACCTTAGCTGGACGCAGTAAAATGGCGGCACAAGAAAGTTCTGAGTTAATAAATGATGCTCTTGAGAGAATTAAGGAAGGACAACGAGCCGCCCAAGAAACAGCTAAAGCCTTTGAGGACATCCTTAAAAATACAAACGAAGTAGACAGTCTTGTTTCCAGCATTGAGCAACAATCACAGAAACAACAAGAAGCATTATCACAAATTAGTATTGGTATAAAACAAATTGCAGATGTTGCACAACAAAACACTTCAATTTCTGAAGCTGTAGCCTCTTCTGCAACAGGGCTTTCTGATCGTGCAGAAACTATGGATGGAATGGTGAAAATTTATAAAATTAGAGGATGATTAAAACCGTGGGGTGAAACCCCACGGTTTTAATTTTTTGATTTTAAGTAAGTGTGTATGATATACTTATATTATAAAAAATTTAGGGGCGATTTGTTTGTTGCTGCAAATGAAAAATGTTCAAAAATCAATAGGTGTAGAAGAGATTTTGAATGATATTACTTTTACAATAGAAGAAAAAGAAAAAGTCGCGTTGGTAGGTATCAACGGTGCGGGTAAAACTTCTGTTTTTCGGTTGCTAACAGGGGAATGGGAAGCAGATGGGGGCGCGATTACGAAAGTAAATGGAATGCGTTTAGGATATCTTCCGCAATTAAGTGAAGAAGAATCTTTTCCAACTGGCAGAGATGAAAATGGAGACGAAAACAATGGAGAAACTTTGTTTGAAGTTTTAGACAAAGTATTTGAGCCACTCAAAAAAATTGAAATTGAACTTCGTAGGCTTGAACATGAAATGAGTGTTACGTCTATCCCAGAAGAAGAGCTTGATTTAATCATGAAAAAATATGATCAATTAAGCATACGTTTTCAAGAGTCAGGTGGCTATGAGATGAATAGCCGCCTTAAAGGCGTGTTGCGCGGGTTGGGGTTTATTGAAGAGCAATGGATTCAACAATACAGCAAATTATCTGGTGGGGAGAAAACTCGCGCACTTTTAGGTAAGCTACTGCTAGAACGTGCAGACCTTTTGCTTTTGGACGAACCTACAAACCATTTGGATATAGATAGTGTGGCATGGTTGGAGGAGTATTTAAAATCATTTGCGGGCGCAGTATTGATTATTTCCCATGATAGATATTTTATGGACAGGGTTGTGACAAAAACAATTGAAATTGAACATAAGAAATCAATTGTATATAATGGAAACTATTCTTATTTTGTGGAGAAAAAAGCAACCGACCGTGCTTTGGCAGAGAAACACTTTGCAGAGCAACAAAAAGTTATTAAACACCATGAAGATGTAATTAAAACCTTTCGTTCTTGGAAAACAGAAAAGGCAATGATACGCGCAAAAAGTCGTGAGAAGTTATTGGCTAAAATTGAAAGGGTAGATAAACCTGCCGATGCCCCTGACACAATGCGCTTGCGTCTTACCCCACGAATAAAATCAGGAAATGATGTGCTTAATGCAGAAGGTTTGTTAATGGGTTTTGGGGGCAAAACTCTATTTGAAGATGTTTCTTTTGAGCTTAAAAAGGGCGATAAAGTTGCTTTAATTGGTCCAAATGGTATTGGTAAAACAACTCTTTTAAAAATTCTCGTTGGTCAACTACAACCCATTAATGGGCGTGTGCGTGAAGGTGTTAATGTGCGCATGGGATACTATGACCAAGCCCATTCTTTTGCCCTAGAATCAGAAGAAAAGAGCATTTTTCAAGAATTGGCAGACACTTATCCACGTCTCCCACAAACAGAGATACGCACACTTTTGGCAGCGTTTATGTTTATTGGTGATGATGTTTTTAAGCCTATTTCGGCACTTTCAGGCGGGGAGCGTGGGCGTGTTCAGCTAGCAAAAATTATGTTGGCTGGGGCTAATTTTCTTATATTGGACGAACCAACAAATCATCTTGATTTATACTCAAAAGAAATTCTTGAAGAAGCATTAAAAGAATTTACAGGCACATTACTGTATATCTCTCACGACCGTTATTTTATTAACAATACAGCAACAAGGGTATTGGATTTAACACCCACAGGTATAGTGGCATACGCAGGTAATTATGATTACTATGTAGAAAAGAAAGCTACACTTACTTTAGAAGGATTTATCACACCATTACCCAATGAACTCCAAAAGGAGAGTTCACTAGATTCAACTAATGCTACCGACGCAACAAATACAAAAGAAGAATGGCTTCGTAAAAAGGAACTTGATGCAAACGAACGCAAAAAGAAATCGCGTATTTCAAAACTGGAAACGGAAATAGTACAGTTGGAGTCACGTATTTCTGAATGTGAAGCAAATCTTGCAGATGACGAAATTGGGCGTGATGCTAAACGCGCACAGGTTATTTTTGAAGAAAAAACAACACTGGAAGAAAAGTTATTATTGTTGTATGATGAGTGGGGCGGGTTAAATTAGAGTTTCTATTTAAATATAAAAAGGAGTTATCAATATGAATTGGAGCAAGTTTTTTAATGTAATACTTTGGTTCTTTGGTGGCGCGTTTAATATTGCGCTGGTTGTTTTGGTTATTTTGGGGGTGTATCATATTTCCCCACTGGGTGAAGCACAAGGCGCGCAATGGGCTTATGATTTAACATCAGTAGGACCTGATTATGAGATTGAATTTGTGTTAGAGGAAGATACCCCTGTTGCAGAAGTAGCACAAATGCTTCATGACTTGGGCTTAATAAATAATCCTAATGTCTTTATGGTTGAGAGATTTATGACAGGCAGTGTGGATTATTATAGGGCGGGTACTTACATGCTCAACTTTAATATGTCAACCTCACAACTGCATTCGGTGCTGCGTCGCCGTCAGTCAGGGCAGGCGGCTTTTACTGTTGTCACCATTCCAGAAGGCTGGAATGTTCGCCAAATTGCAAACTATTTTGAATCTCGTGGTTTTTTTTCAGCAGAAGAATTTATACGTATCGCTAACACTGGGCATTTTAGTTTCGACTTTTTGAGGGATATTCCCACACATGGCATGGATGGAAGATTATATAGATTAGAGGGTTATCTATTCCCTGATACCTACCATGTTACCATTCCCGCTACTCCTGGTGGAATTATCACACAAATGTTGACCCAGTTTGGAAATGTATTTGATGATGAAATGCGTGCGCGTGAAGATGATTTGGATATGACAATTGATGAAATTGTAAATATCGCGGCAATCATCGAGATGGAAACTCGTGTAGCCGCCGAAAGAGCATTGGTATCACAAGTTGTTCATCGTCGTTTGGATGTTGGTATGCGATTGGAATTATGTTCTACAGTTGCTTATGTATTAGATGTACGCAGAGACAGATTGTTATATGTGGACTTGCAAATTCAATCACCATTTAACACATATCGTAATAGTGGATTGCCTGTGGGTCCAATTGCTAGTCCAGGGCGCGCCGCACTTAACGCCGCCTTGAATCCACGCACAGATACAACTTATTTATTCTTTGTACTTCGTGACCCTGCTACTGGAGCGCACCATTTTTCCCACACGCTTGGAGAGCATAATGCCGCCAACGCACGTTATAGACAAGATTAACATTTAGTCTATAAATTACATTTGGATTCCCTCTTTTCTTGATGATACAATGTTATTGTATAAAAAGCGGCTACGTCGCTTCCCCAAAGAAAGCATCACTGGGCTTTGCTCAGTGATGTGGCGGGGTTTGGGCAATAGCCCATAAAAAAGGGGGTTACATATAAAATGAAAACTAAAAACATTTTAGGTGTATTACTTATCATTCTGCTAATTGGCGGAGTGCTAACAGGTGCGTATTTTGTCAATCGGCAAGAGCCAGAATTTATGCCTTATACGAATTTTATGGAGGCATTGGCAGATAACAGAGTGTATTCCGTGGTGCTAGGTGATAATACAATGATTAATATTACCTTAACAGACAACAGTACATATATAACAAATAACCCACGCCGTGAAGGGTTTAAAGAATATCTGTTAATGCAGGGTGTAATGATTAGAGAAAGTAACACAGGCACTGATGGATTTTTGCAAATTGGCTTTATCATTGTTTCAATAGTTGGTATCTTTATTTTTTTAAGAAGACGCAACCATGGATTTGCAAAAAGTGGTATTAGTACAGTTGCAGTGAACAGTTTACCTAATCAAGTTTTGAGTAACTTTGATGATGTGGCGGGGAATATTGAGGCAAAAGAGAGCATTCGCGATATAGTTGATTATCTACGAGAGCCAGAAAAATTCATAAAATATGGTGCAAGGATGCCGAGAGGTATACTGTTTCATGGAAAACCAGGCACAGGGAAGACGCTAATGGCACGTGCAATGGCAGGGGAAGCGGGTGTGCCATTTTATGCAGTAAGTGGTTCAGATTTTGTACAGATGTATGTTGGCGTGGGAGCGGCACGAGTTCGTGAGCTTTTCCAAAAAGCACGAGAGGCTGGACGTGGAGTAATTTTCATTGATGAAATTGATGCCTTGGGGAAAAAACGTAGTGATGGGCTAAACGGCAATGATGAACGTGAACAAACCTTAAATGCTTTGCTAACAGAAATGCAAGGATTCTCTAATGATTCTGGGATTGTGGTAGTGGCGGCCACCAATCGCCCAGACACACTGGACGAGGCGCTAATGCGCCCAGGACGTTTTGATAGGCGTGTTGAAATAGGATTACCTGATATTGCTGCACGCAAGCAAATATTAACATTACATGCAAAAAACAAGCCCCTTTCGCCCGAAATGGATTTAGATAAACTTGCCCGTGATACGGTATATTTTAGTGGTGCGATGTTGGAGGGGCTTTTGAATGATGCCGCAATTGAAGCTGCTAGAAGTAGCGCAGAGCATATTGAAACGAAACATATTACTACAGCATATTATACAGCCCTTGCTGGAAGTGAAAAAAAAGACCGAAGCAATATACAAAAAAGAGAGCGCGAAATAACCGCATGGCATGAATCTGGACACGCCTTAGTTGCCCTATTAACAAACCCTGAAAATCGTGTAGCAAAGGTGACGATTATCCCATCTACTAGTGGGGCAGGTGGGTTTTGTGTAAATATCCCGCCTGAATGCATGTACTATACAAAACAAGAATTGCGTCATCAAATAATGGTAAGTTTATCAGGGCGCGTGGCAGAAGAACTTCATTTTGGAAAAGACAATGTGACAACAGGCGCGTCAAATGACATTGAAAAAGCAACAAGAACCGCTAAACAATACGTAAGTAAATTTGGGATGGGCAATAATATTGTTGATAGAACAATTCTTGATGACGAGTCTAGTATTGCCCAAGAATGTACCGATTTAGTCAATGCCATTTATAAAGAAACACACACCTTATTAAGTGACAACTATTCCACTTTAAAGGCATTATCTGTAGAGTTGTTAAAAAAAGAAACTCTTGATGGTGATGAGATTACAAAAATTATAGAAACCACGTAAGCGTCAAATAAACCCACGTCTAGTCGTAGCCGTGGGTTTATTTGACGCTTACGAACAAAAAGACCATAACCGTATATTATTTGCCTAAAGGAAGTAGCATCAGATTTATCTATATCTTTGATAATTTGTTTTACCCGAGGGTCATTAAACCATTCATCTTCAAGCAAAACATGAAATGATTGAGCAGTTATTAAATCTTCATCATCTTTCTTACCTATCCATATTTTTAACATATAAATCTCCTTCCTAAATTGATTACCTCCAATGTTATATCAGACCAATTGGGTTTAAAATCAACCCAAGAGCAGACTTCAGGTAAATCTAAATAATTGTGTCCGTCAATACCTGTGGCAAGGAAAGTGACATACCCTTTCTCAAATCTAATAATTTCTTTGATATCCTTGATGACAGGAGCAATTGAGAATCTTAATGTGCAGTTGGGAAATTTCATTACCATTTGTCTTTTGTCAACATCTACGCCTATAGTAACTGTCACCGCCATACATCTCCTCCCTACAGCACATCTAATGACCTTGGGTCAACAAAATAATTATGTCGATAGAAAACTTGTTCTCCACAAAAGAACCATGCATCACGATAACCAACACCTTTGAAGGGTTCTTCTAAAACTAAGTCTGGATTAAAAACCCATGTAAGTTCCTTGCCTGTTCTTTTTGAGTAAGCATAGCTTAGATAGACAGCAAGCGCAATTAATGGTAGCTGGTTTTGAGGCGTTATTTCTGGCAATACTAATTGCTCCACAGCTTCCTGTATCTCCTCATCAGTATCATATTTAAGACAGTGTAGAACATTACGTATCATCATGTATTGTTCTTCTTCTGAGCGAGAAAGATATTCAATAATAAAATCCATTATATTAACCTCTTTTCTACTTCCAGTATAAATCGGTCAATGGCACTAGGGTTTCGTGGATTCTTGTTTGCACTGTCTACTGAAGAATCTTGCACATAACTCAACAAAACATTCTTCAGGTCAATAGCTTTTGTTATATTCAATTGCTTCGCAAGATACACAGAATCCTGTAAATCATGAAATTCATTACCCAACCTTGCGCTAAACAATTTCATTGCTAATAATTGTTTAGGTGATGCAATTGCTACATTTAAGTTCTTAAAAAGGTTAAGTTCTTGCATTTCGTTTTGTTTGAAATGTGCTGCAATTAAAGGTCCCATAGTTATATCAAACAAACTTCTCTTGAAAGGAGGATTACTTCTTTCTACAACACGGTCAATGACACGACTAAAATCAGCTAAAGGTACATTCGTAATGACATAATCAATATCTGTAGTAGAACGAGTATCATAGCCATGTAATATTAAAGCGCAACCACCATAAATTAATGCTGTAGCGGAAAGCTCTTCTTTTTCCAACTCCTCGTCAATAAGACCAAGAATTCTAATCACATCATCTCGTGATAATTCAATCTTTCCTGCTATCATCTTTCGAGTAAATACTGAACTCTTTATGTTTTTATCATCCATTGAAAAACTACCTTTCTAAGGCTTTCACCATATCTTTAAATATAGCATACGTGCTACCTCTACCTGTGTCAAGAACTGAGAAAATAATATGCTTGAAATATTTCTTATACCGTAAGCGTCAAATAAACCCACGGCTACGACTAGACGCGGGTTTATTTGACGCTTACTTTCGAGTCAGAAAACTGCCTCCTAATATCTTGCACAAGGTTCATAAACACTTTGTTGCGTTCAGCAGTAGGAATACTATCTAATGGCTTACTAGGATCTGACGCAGCTTGATAGTCAGATATGCGAATTTGTGTGCCTCTTTTGCTTTCAAGAATGACGTTGCTTACGTCTGACTTCGTGACTGGAATCCATGCGTCTTCGTCCACGGCAGCCTGTAGAAGTTCAGGCAATTTTTTATTACGTATGAAATCCGAAACCAAAAATGCCTGTGACACCAAAAGCACGGCAACTTTTGCCTTAGATATATGTCTGTTGATTTCGTTTGTCCAAAACTTGCGTGTGACAGTTGTGTTTTCAAGTGTGGTAGTATTTGCTCTTTTATGCTTGGATACTTTGCCCTGCATACTCTCAATCAATAAAATCTGGTGCAAATAACGCTCGTACAGTACGTTGTCAGGGTATAAAACAGAACAATAGCTCCTGAACTCTTTTGACGACTGCTCATGGAGTAGATGGTGAAGCATGTGGATACAGGAAGCCTCCGTCTTTGTGCGGTAATCGACAGCGACTAGCGAGGTCATAGCAAACATATCAATAGGAACAACATCAACAATCCTATTCTCTTTAACCATTTTTATTGTTCGGTAAAAGCTAGTCTTTTGTTCTTCCCATTTATAATCAATAGTTCCGAAGAATTGATTTAACGTGAAAACAACGTCCTCATTATTAAAATCAGGGTGAGCTATCAGAACATTTACCTGCTCGTTTACGCTGGATAGCAGAAAAGGTAAATTGCTGAACCATGATGATAATGCACTGCTGACAAGTATACTGTTACGTGCTTTTTTGAAATTTTCAGAGCAAAAAGTGCCGATAGACGTTGAGTCAAAGTAATATTCAATCAGGGGGTTTGACGGCATAAGCTCATTATGTAAAGAAGCCCTCTCCCAACCCCTCTGTGGTTGTGTATTAAATGCCCTGTTCAGCAATGCATACACCTCACCTGTCAACTGGTGTAGTGAACCCCAATAGCTAATAAGCCTGTTGATTCTAACCTTGTTGCGGAACGCTTCGAGACGTTCACGCTGTATTGGGTCTAACTCGCTTTTATTGGCAGGTAATAATTCTGGGTTGTTGTGTATAAAAGCAAGGATAGGCAAGCCTTTCTCTACAGCGTAATCATATTCTTTTTCAGTGTAACTTACTCCACTCTCGTCTGTAGAGCCGTACCTATTGCCTATAATCAATACATAATAATCCGACTCGTCAATCACACGCTTAATATAGCTGAATTGTTCCTCACTGGCGGCGGTGAAAAGTTCCATATCAGCAGGGAGATGGTCTATCTTCAAAATGTTCTCAACGACCACACGGCGTTCGTCTTGTAGGTTGATGTATGTTGAGCTAATAAATATCTGGTAACGCTTATTCATTCAACACGTCCCCTTTGCGTGGGTTGTTATCTAATATCGCTGTTTAGTCTTTGCTTGGCAGGTTTAGTGCGTCCGTCAATCGGCTTTTTAGCACCCACGGGTATTACCAATATCTGTCCAAGCCTCTTTGCACCTTCAATCCGCCCTGCCTCACAATAGGCTTGAACACGGCGAATCTTCACGCCGCCCCACAGTTCGGCTATTTCTTGCGTGGTCATATACTCCAAACCGCACCTCCTACATAAATAGTGCCTGTCTCAATCTATTGTACAACGCCCGAACGTCGAAAATCAAGAGCTAATCAGAAAATCAAATAAATTTTCGATATGCAAAAAGCCACCCGTTAAGGTGGCTCATAATGGCTCTACATAGTTTTACGTAGTTCCTTCAAGCTAATGAAATTATCAACTTTTACGGGTATTTTTTCACGACTTCGGTTGATGGACTGGTCAACAAGTGCGATACCATTCACACCCTGCTCATTCCTGACTGCTGAAATGTCTTTCTTGTCCCCAACTACGCCTGCGGCTGGAACTCGCTCCTTGTACTTGGCTCTGTACTCTGACTCACGTTTTGTTGACTTTCGATTGACTACGGTTTGCTTTGACAAATCTGTAACCTCCTATTATCTACGACTACGAGTGACTTTATGCATAGAAGCATACGGAGGTTTGTTCGTTAAGTCTGTTTTGACATTATTACAGTTTCATTACATTTCAAAAGGTGCAAAAACCTATAGACGTGGCTATGACTACCTCGACATGGAAACCCTTAATATTTTAAGAATCGTGGACTGCTTTTATTGGTCTCCTTGATGTGCCTCGTCTGGATTATGGATAATTAACAAAAAAGTACGTCCAGAGGATATGGTGAGGAAAGATTGAGAAATACAGGGTTCAGCGGTCAGAACGGCGTGATTTTATCCGCAGTCGCAGACTAACCACGTAACAGAATCGGGCCTACCACACTACATAAATTAAAAAGAATCCAAATGAGGTGACCCCCAAATGGCTAAACAACACTATTTACAGTACTCCTGCAACCAGAGAATCTGTCTCCAAACCTCAACAAAACAATCCTTACAGGCTTTCTTCGACTCCCACGCCGACTGCCCATCCTACGGCAACCCACCCTACACCCCATACGAATCCGCCACCCCCAAATCCAAACCCCTCCCATGCGACTGCAATGCCCCTTTCTGTCGAGGCGAACGCCGAGACTGTGGTGATTGCACAAGGTCCGTAGAAGATTGTCTGTACACAATATTCAGTTCTCTCCCCGCAGGTGGTGATTAAATGTGCAACATAAAACCTATCAATCAATAGTCCCAATCCATAGAATCATAGGCAACCAAGGCAAAGTCACCACCCTCACCATCACAGGTATCCTCTACGAATCAGGTCATAATTTTATCGGAAACGCAGTGAATACCAGTCACTACAAGACGAATACTGGCTTGGAAGCGGTCTATTCCAAGAAACACGGCCTGCTCCTACACCTTGAAGAACATAAACAGATGTCCAACGGCTGCTATTTCCACCGCCAGTCAATCCTACACCATTTCGATGAGATCCAGCGAGCGGTCAAATATATCGTGAAAAACAAAGTCTTTGATAGACAAGACCGCCCAGACAAAATGCAAGAAATCCTGTGCCGTTCCCTCACGAATCAGCAATTCTTCAAACATACTCTGCTTCACCAATCAGACGAACGCAAACGGTTTTCAGGCTTTTGTTACACGGCAACCAGCATCTTATCGAAAATCTACCGTGCAGAATCGCAGGAAGTTTTATCAGAATCACCGAACCTTGGTGTCCAGGTGGTTTGCAAAATTTGTGGTGGTGCATTTAATATCGGAGAAAACATTAGGCCAGCACGTGATAGTATGTATAAGGCTGTGTGGGCTGAGTATCGCAGAAGTCATAGCCAATGTAGTGCCAACAATCCAGACTTAGCTTTGGACGAATTGCTTGAAATAGTAGTGTAAGTGGTTTTATCAGTGGCTCAAGAGCTTCACCTCAGTTCCGCGTCGTCTGTTTGGTCTCACGCCTCTGGCGTTCGAGTCACAGCCACCACGAACCTTCGGTGTAACCTCTAATTGCCACACTTAAACCTCACCATTCAAAATTAAGAGCCAACAAGCGAAAAACCTTTACTCGTCATGGAAAGAGGTGTCTATCGTGCAAAAATGTAATTGGATTTACGTAGATGAACAACTGCCACCTGAAGAAGAACGTGTTCTTGTGTTAATCGGTGACGGCATTATGAACCTTTACCCCGAAATAATGCACTATTTCAACGGCAGGTGGTATCTAAACGGCGAGGATTTTGGAGAGCCGAGGGACGGCGAATGTGAATTTTGGCAACCACTCCCCTGTGTATCGGACGATGTACGTAATACCTTAAAGTGGTGCAGGGTTTAAGAATCTTTTATCAGTGTCTCTTGTAGTTCCCGCCTCAATTCTGCACCGTCTCCTTTGGATACGCCCTGTCGGGCGTATCGTCGTAGCCGTCACAGACCTTCGGCGTGACCTACTGCGTTCCACCCCTAAACCACACCCATGAGCTGGAGCCAACAAGAAGTTCGTCAAATTCTGAGTTAGTCAACTAACTCGAAAATATTTCTTAACCACCCCGCAACCCACCACTAATACGTCATTGGTGGGTTTTTGAATGCTCCAAGGGTATATCACAGTAGATAGCTTTTATTCGTAACGCTTGCGGTTGCCTGTGCGACAACACACGCACGGGTGACTGCCTTATACACAACACGAGGGGAGGTGCCAACAGTGGAAGGTCAAGTAGTCAACTATTTATTTCAACTCGGTTTGCCAGGCATTGTAATAGTCATCTGCCTCGCTGTTATCATTTTTATCTGGCGGGTTCGTGAGGCTGACCGAAAAGCACACACCGAAGCATTAGCGTCCATAGCCAAACGTCACGAGACAACCATTCGTGAATGTAAAGAACAGCACGCAAAAACCATATCCGAAATAACTGCCAAACACGCAGAAGATAAAGTTCAGCAAGCTAAGTATTACCGTGAGGAGCTTGAAAAGCGTAATAAACCCAATGAAGAACACACCAGGTTGTATATGCAACAGCAACGTGAAGTTGCGGCTATAGCGTAAGCGTCAAATAAACCCACGTCTAGTCGTAGCCGTGGGAAAGAGGTACGCCTCACTGTCGCTTAAGCCGTTTGTGTCATACGGGTCGATATTCACGGCTGGCACATATGACAATTTCACAAATACCCTATTGGCACACAGCCGGCACTCTGGTATAATTTTCTATAGGGATAGCACATAAATGCTTCCAAATAAAACCAGAGCAAAGAGAGTGACTGGTAAAATATGAAAGTCAGGTATGTAAGGGTTAGCACCACCGAACAAAATACCGCAAGGCAAGATGTTCTTATGGAAAGTCTTGGGGTTGAAAAAGTTTATGTAGACAAAGCATCTGGTAAGGACACCGACCGCCTGGAACTGCAATCTATGTTGGCGTTTGTTCGTGAGGGTGACGTTGTTGTCACAGAATCGTACAGTAGGATAAGTCGTAGTCTTAGGGATTTACTGGATATTGTCGATAAGTTGAAAACCAAGGGTGTTGAATTTATATCGCAGAAAAAAAGCATAGACACGCTTTGCCTAATGCTTTCATGGGGTTTTGGAACGCCTGTTGGAATTCTTCTTTGTTTTCTTCAAACCAATCTTTTCTATTGTTTAGCCTAAGATTCCACATGAAGTCAATCGTGCTTGGAGTAAAACCATTAAACATTATCATCAATCCCTCTATTTCACATGCAATTATATATCGAAAATCGACAACTGTTCAGTTTTCGACTCGAATTTGTATATATACTTAAACACATCATCAAGACTATACGGTATACCATGTTTTTTTGCACTCGCTACGAAAAAGAGTTGCAAGTTGCGTATGATTTGGACTACGACACTCGTATCTATTGCCAAAGGCTTGAATATATCATTGCTTCGTGTCAGGGAAATATTCATCTAGTTTTTGATAGAAATAATCCCTACTTCCATCCCGCATAGTAGTGCCAAATCCAAAACACACGATTCCACACACTTTAGCCCGAATACAATAGTCCAGCAGACCACGCAAATTCTCAGTAGTGTCATTGATGAACAGAAGAATAGGACCAAGCCATACAACTGTTGGAATTTCAGCTTTACGCACGGTTTCAAGCACGGCAAAACGCTCGACAGTAGTTGATACATCTGGTTCAATTATCCTGCACAAATCTTCATTGAAAGTTGTCAGGGTCATTGTACCACGCATTTGGTGTTGACGTTGATAGCATATAGAAGGTCAATGTCGCGCATAATTCTGGCGGACTTTGTTTGAATTGCTATCCCGAAGCCATATTGTTCAATTAATTCAAGAGACCCACGAGTAATCTGTAATTCTTCCTCAAGGTGAATATATTGGTCGGTCATTGCCCCTGTACCAATCATGCATGGAGAATCGTTTTCGACGCAGTTGCTTTTCTAAAATTGAGAGCGCGTTCCGCTTGACTTCAATATCCTCAAAGTCGTGATTCATCTGATAGCATGTACTTCTACTGTCGCAATAGATACAGCCGTGGGTACAACCACGGTAGAGATTCATTCCGTTTTTAGGAGATAAGATAGTCTTATATTCTGCGTAATGCATGTCATTCACCTCATTTGTATACATATTCTCCTGCTAGGAAACACTATACAGGGTGATATTATGCTTGAAAAATTATACCACACTGCAATTACCTCTGCCATAGCCATAATTGCGTTATTTATCCTTACACGTATTATGGGTAAGAAGCAAATGGCTCAACTTAATTTTTTCGATTATGTCATTGGGATATCTATTGGCTCTATAGCAGCGGAATATGCAGTCGTTCGTGATGTCCGTTTAGTAGAAGGTCTTACAGCACTGGTGGTATTTACACTATTTTCACTTGTTTTATCGTACATCGGAATAAAGAGCTACAAGGGTAGAAAAATACTTGATGGTATACCATACATTCTCATTGAAAATGGGAAGATAATTGAGGATAACCTAAAAAGAGTTAAACTAAATATAAACGACCTCTTGGAAGAATGTAGGCAAAAAAATATCTTCGATATTACAGAGGTTGAATTTGCAATTCTGGAAACCAGCGGTAGGCTTAGTGTACAGCCAAAATCACAAAACCGGCCACTAACACCAAAAGACATGAAAATGCCTACAAAATATGAAGGTTTATGCACCAATGTAGTGATTGATGGCAAAGTAATTGATGAGCATTTGAAGACGTTAAATCTTGATACTGATTGGTTGCATAAAGAATTATCTAAGCAAAATATTGTAGGATATGCAGATGTTTTATTGGCATATATAAATACAGCGGGTGTTCTCCACATTCATATGAAAAACACCCGCTCAACAAACACAGCCTTGTAATATGGATTATTCCTGCATCATATACTCGTAGCTTGCATACTCGCTTGCTCCATCGAACAGGCAACAATTTCCTTCCATAAATCTAAAACGGGCAGGAATAGCCAATGTCTCACAGATAAAACGACTCATGCTACCTGATTGTGGTGCTGGCAACGCATATCCATCATATTTTTCAACGAAAATACTTAATCTATATTTCCCCTGTTTGAGTTCAATAATACCCCGTTCACAACGAACAATTTTTACACCTGTATAGGTTGGCAAGGCGATACTCGCGTCCATTTAACCACACTACACAAATACAACCCCAGAAGTGCAGTCCATAAAAAGGTATCTGCGCTACTGAAGCCATGATTGAAACGTCTGAATCAAAGGCGTTGCATTGCATCCATGTATACCATTTTGGAAAGGATCGACCACTATCGGATTCGATATAACCTTTTCCACTAGTAAAGTCTTGTTGTTCTCCGTTAAGTATGACAGAGCCTTTAAGATTATGGTTCATGCTGACGACTCCATGTCTGCATTCCATTGGGAAAAACCGAAATGGTCCCATTATGTCATTTTCTATAGGGGTTAAATTGGTGTATGCAATTTCACCTGTCAGAGCTAAGTCAGGATGATGAATGTTTAAAAATATGCCAGTATGGGTGAAAATGCTATCTCCTATACGAAGATGGAAGACCTGATGATTTTCGTTCTTATGATACTCATTTAATGGGTATGGTATGTGATAAGAGTTATAATTGGAAACAACCAGTATAAATGCACTGTCAAGAGATTTACCTGGGATGATTGCCAATGAATTGCCACTTGCTTGATGCTTGAAATACCATCCTTCAAATTGATTATTGTTGCTCATGCCTACCAATCCCTTTCTATTGAAGAGTTTCGCCAGCACGAATACAGTTTATCCCTAAGAGCCTGTCAAACCTTAGCACATCACCCCCGTATAGCATTAAGTAGCCAAAGTATGTTCTCACCTAACCGTTTCATAGTGCGCTGACCTTCTTCATCTTTAGCATAATCACCTTGAGCGCGGGATAAACTCATGTTCCAGTAGGTGCTTCCTGGAACTAGCATATCGTTAATTAGGAAGAAGTGCTGGATGGAATCTAATGCGTGTATCCCTCCAGCTCTACGAACAGCGGTGACAGCCGCTCCAATTTTACGGGAGAGGGCGTTGCCATTCTGACGAGCCATGTAGCCACAACGGTCTATAACAGCTTTAGTTTCAGTGGTGAGGTCTGAAAAGTATGTGGGTGAACCAATTATGATTGCGTCAGCCTCTACCATCTTTTGATATACCTCATTTACCCAGTCATCAGTGACACAACGTCCTTTGTGAGTAGCACAACCACCACAGCCCAGACAACCTGTTACAGCCCTACCTCCAGCTTGATATATTTCCGTTTCTGCTCCGCCACTTGTAAGAACATCAAGAACAGTTTGAAGCATCCCCGCTGTATTTCCCTCTTTGCGAGGACTACCATTGATTGCTAATATTTTCATAATACAGGCTCCCTCTTTCCTAATAGTTTTCTTAAATTCTATGCGGTACGTTTAAAAATGAGTATTTCCAAATCTTCTCCACGTAATGTCGTGTTTGATACTCCTGTTTGCACAAACCCAATTTTACGCCAGAAATCAATGCCTCTTGTGTTTGTTGCAATCACACCAAGCGTTATATCTTTCATGCCAGCGGTTTTTGTAGTAGTAATAACAGCATTCACGATTTCTGTGCCAATGGACTTTCCTTTTTGTAGTCCATGCACCAATAAAAGTCCAACCCATAAACAATTAGGATTGGGATAGCCTACGAGAAAATCAAGGACTGCAACTGGATTATCATCTTTCCACAAAGCAATGAAATTCTTACCCTCCATGCTAAATCCATCTGGCACAGCTACTATAGATTCGATTATTCCTGACGAGGTTGCTTTCTTGCCCCAGTGAGCATGAAAAAATCTTGATTGGTTTCGTATATTGACCAAACATCTAGGTGATTTTCTTTGGTTATTGGACGCATTTCATATCCGCCCAAAATCTGTTGCAGTTCGTTTAACATTTAGCATCCTCCAAGTTTTTCACCATTATATAATCCTCATGTCCTGCATGGTCTAGCTTTTCATCTGTGACTACGTAGCCAAGTCGTTTGTAAAATCGCACAGCAGGATTATTTTGTTGCACTGACAAAGATGTGCGGGCATAGCCACGCTTTCACAATAAGTCAAACAAGTTATTCATCAAATCTGTACCAATACCACGTCCACGATATTCAGGTGAAATGGATATGGCAAGCTCAGGAGTTTGAGCATCAATATTTCCGTAAGCTGGAATAATCCGTGTCCATGCTATACCAACTAATTGACCATCTATTTCTGCAACTATCCCACAATCATCTTTTCCACCAAAGTCTTTTATATAAACGTAAATTTCTGGTTGAAAAATTATTTCACGGTCAGGGTACTCCTCTCCTTCTGGAATAAAAATCGCATGATAGAGGAAGTCCTCAAGTTTTGGATAGTCTGCTGGAATTATCTCTCGAATCATGTGGGTTTTAACCTTCTTTCTTTGTTTGGGCTTTGTAAGGTCATAACTGTGAAGAATCAATTCGTTAAGTTCTTCACTTGGAACATCTCCACCAACATATACTGTGTTCCAGTGTGTTTTATTCATATGCCAGCCAGGGAACGAGGTCGGCAAACAGTCCCCGCAAGAAATCAGCTTTATGCGGTTCACATTTTAGGTTGATGCACAACTTTTCGTTTCGTTCATAGATATGGGCAAAACTTTTCTTATTTCCTCTATGACGCATGACTGTCCATGTACCATCATCTGAATGTGCTACTTGTTTTTCAAAGGGATAATCTTCATAAACGGTTGGGAGGATGAGGCAATAATTAATTACATCTTGTTTCGTCATCTAAACGCCTCAATTTCAAATTCGATTTCATCACGCAAGGGTATTCCGTCTATTCCGACAAGTGGTATGGAAGGCTTTAACCTCCTTAATATTTCCAATGTTCCTAATCTAATCTCTCGAATTGTAAATCCACGCTTTTGGTAAAATCGAATGGCACGGGCGTTGTCATTGGTTGTTTGAACTATGACTTTACCTGTATTGTTTTCTTTTGCGGTCTGCTTCACACACTCTATCAAAGCGGAGGCTATTCCAATGTTTTGCACAACACTTTGAAGAACCATAATTTCGCACACGTCATCGTGGAACTCGTATAACAAGTATCCAAGTACAACAGAATCGCATATCGCTACATATCCTGACATTGCACGAGAATCCCAGAGTTTTCCGTTGATAGCGAGAAGCGGAGAACCCCAAGTATCTTCAAGAATCGGTTGAATTTTTGTGCGGATAACATCGTCAACTGGTATGATTTTGTAATCCAATGATTCAAGTTCCTTTAAAAAAAATATACACCGCTCTGTTTCCTTATACCCTATTTTTAGATGAAAGTTGTAGCTATCTATATTTTCTAGCAAGCAATCACTTGCAATCTCATGGCAACCATTCATTGTTGCCCAATGTTCAGTGACTTTAACAAGTTCAGCAGCAATTCCACGATTGCGGTATTCTGACAGAACGTAAATCGCTTCAAGATAGCCTTTCAAATCTTCAGTTGTGCCGTTTACATACTCTCTACGAAGCGAACCATGCGAACAGCCAACAGGCTTATCCCCATCAAGTGCAAGAAAGAAGGCTTGGTTTGTGTCTGCAAAAAGCTCTTCATTTTCTTCCAGAACTTCATCAAAGGGCATTTCGTAAAGCACACAAAGCAATTTGCTAACGGCACTTATATCATCATACGAAGCCCTACTGTATATAATCTGAGTCTCCATTATCCAAAAACCTCCACTGCCGCTACAACACGCAGTATATTTTCATCAATCTTGTCACGCTCGTACACATCTATAAACCGCTCACGATAATCATGTGTGAGTGTATGTTATTTCTACAATTTGAAATATGCCACTAACTGACGTAATACTTCTGCTTGGGCATTTAGTTCCTCACTAGCCGCAGCTGTTTCTTCTGATACGGCGGAATTTGACAGTGTTACGTCTGAAATTTGTGCTAATCCATCGCTCACGTTGGCAATAGCTTCTGCTTGTTCTTTTGAAGCGGAGGAAATGTTGCTTATAACCTCCAAAACTTCGCTTGCACTTGCGACAATAGCATTTAGTGATTCGGCGGTGGTTATCGCAATAACAGCCCCTGAGTCAACACGGCGGATTGAATCTTGAATAAGCGATGTTGTTTCTTCGGCGGCCTCTTGGCTTCGCCCTGCAAGATTACGTACTTCCTCTGCCACAACTGCAAAGCCCCTACCATGTTCTCCTGCTCTTGCGGCTTCTACGCTTGCATTCAACGCCAATAGAATAGTTTGGAATGATATATCTTGCACAGTTTTAACTATGCGTGAGATACTATTGGAAGATTCTTTAATTTGGTTCATAGCGTCCACCATTTGCTTCATAGCACTACTGCCCTCTTGTGCGTTTGTGGTTGATTTGTTGGATAGTTCGTTGGCAATGTTTGCGTTGTTGGCGTTTTGTTTTGTTTGTTGGCTGATTGTGTCAATAGTTATGGTCAAGTCATACACAGAATTTGCTTGCATCTGCGCGCCATTTGATAAATTGGTGGCACTACTAGAGATTTGATTCGCACCCTCTAACACTTGGTCGGCAGCGGTAGAAATTTCTAACATAGTTTTATTGAGCGTAGTAGATATATTGTTTAGTGAATTTTTAATCGCACTAAAGCTACCTACATAGTTACGGTTTATTGTATGTGTTAAATCACCATTTGCAACACGTGATAACGAGTTAGTAATCTCCGATATATAGCCCGAAAGCGTTCCAATCGTAGTGTTTACAGACCGTTTAGTGTTTGAGAAAACGCCCGCATAGTTTCCGCTTATGGTTGAATCAAATTGCCCTTGTGACAATTTTTCCATAACACTGTTAATCTCAGATAATGGTGTATCTACGGCTTTGGCTATGCTGTTAAGCCCTGCCATAATCTTCTGCCAGTCACCCTTGTAGCGGGTTTCGTCCGTTTTGAATGTCAAATCTCCCCTTGTTGCAATGGCTTCTATCATGGCATTAATTTCATTGCTTATAGAAACAAGTCCTGCGGAAAGATTATGTGCTGATTGAGGTAATTTTGCCCAATCTCCCACCCATGCTGCGGGGTCTATTTGTACATTAAAGTCACCACTACTTAATTTGTCCATTGCTCCGCCAATTTCTGACATATCATTAGTAACCGAATTTAGTAGAGCGTTTACTGATACAATCATTTCCTTGAAACTGTTTTGGTATTTACTGTCGTCCATTTGATAACGCATATTTCCAGCCGTGATATACTGTGTATGCACGTTTGATAAATCATCAACCATATTACGGATAGTATTTGTAAGGGTGTATATGTCATTTACAAGCCCGCCAACTTCATCCTCTGCAAGTTTGGAGGTATCTATATTTAGATTCAAATTGCCAACAGCAACTCCTTGCAAAGTAGTAGCTGCCATTTTTATATTGCTTGATATAGGATTAGCAATAGAACGAGCAACTATAATAGCAAATATAAGGCAAATTACCAGAGCAATCACTGTTATCAAATTTATTTCTGATGAAAGTCCAGATATTCCCTCTTCCATGTTTACACTATACTCATGTTCAAATGCATACAAATAAGAAATGCTGGCACGGACTATATCTAAATCATTTGATAAGCCTGAATAAAAGAAGTTTTCGATCTCGCCTGATAACTGCATGGCTCGACTTTGCACTGATGTAAAGCGCGTCTCTGGCATATAAATATTAATGAAAATATCTTCTCTTGTGTTTGATATATATTCTTCAATAAGGAGTAACACATCACGTTCAAAATTAGCTACTGAATTTCCCTCTAATGTGGCAATCTGTCCATGTGCCAATTGCAACTCAATTTCACGTACTATAGACAACCTTCTGTCAGGATAATTTCTAACAACATAAAATGTATACACAAAATTATGCAACGTTAGCAGTGCAAATAAACTTAATATTACGGTGATTGCGAACATAAGAGAAAATCCTAACAACAATTTATACCGAATACTTATATTTCTAAACCATTTCGCAAAAAAACCTTTTTCATAAATCCCACTTACTATTTGCGATTTACGTTTCATTCCACCAACAATCAAAGCGGATATTATGCTAATAATATACATTATCACCAATATTATTTCAAATGTATTTACTAACGCAATCAGACTAACAAATGCAAATATTAACCAGCCCATTACAATGATTCTGTAAATCCAAACAAATACTTGTGATGCTGTTGCACGAGATGCGGCAAATAAAAGAGTTCCAGTAACAGCATACAATGACCCCACCATAAAAGCGGACATAAGATTGGCATGAATAAAATTATATGCAATCATGTAAAGGGAAACCCCTATCACTATCACCATAGAGATTCTGAATATTATGTTTGTTATGTTTTTCAAAAAAATCACATCCTTTATTGTTGTTTTACCAATTGATTTTAGCCATTTCAAAAACAATATCAATTCTCACAAGTCATTCCACGTAAACTCATATTTTAAACTGTGCAGAGTAGATTTTATAAGTTCCATAGCCTTGTATGCTTCATCTCCAAAAAGATAGGACAGGTAATAGATATATTTCGTACCTTTTGGAACATTGTCTGTGTTCTCATCAGATGTTTCAATTGAGATTTGCATACCTTGTGACCATTTTGCATATTCAGGGCATGTTAGCGAAAAACCTCTTTCTATACTGTACTCATATCCCATTTCTCCACCTCGAAAAGTTATTCTTCTTAATGACACAAGTATCACCTTGCAGAATGTAGGCGATAATGTAAATTAGGGTAGCATTTATCGTATATATCTTTAAGATAAAATTCAACACCTTTAGTTGCTTCATCCAAGTGATAGATATTTATACAGCTTACATCTTATCTCATCATAATCAAGCAAATATTCGAGTATCACCCATTGAACAATCCCTCTTACATCATCGTCCCCGTTTTTATACATATCTTCAACCAAAGATATATATTTTTTTTAATTCTACCAGTATCGCTATCTGTTACCAATAATTTTTGCAGAGGATAACATAGTGCAGGTTCAAGATACAAATGGCTCATAATGTCTTTAGTTTTAATATCTTCTATATCATAAATAGAATAATGCAAACATCTTGGTATCTTTAACTCAAAGAATAGCTTTTCCCCAAAGTAGTCTATACTTGCATTCATGAAACTCAACATCTCCTATCATATGGGGATTATTGGTCTGCATTTAGGAGAATTGTTTCTACAGCATTCAATCAGATTTGATATCTCCAGCACAGTATTTGTGCACAAAGCATCGTTGTAAAATATTTTCATTCGTGCAGTCTTGTCTAAATCAAAGAACCAATACATGCAAGTAAGGGCAGAAAGCCATATCGGATTAATTTCCGTTTTACTGTTTACTGTGTTAAATCCAAACTTGCCCTCTAAAGCCGCCAGCATAGAACAAACAATATTACTATGTTGTTGCCTATCCATTTGGCCGAATATGAATTGTGAGGCACTTATTAATGCCTTCGCACAAGAATCGCTTTTTATTAAACTTGTTGTACCATAAAATGCATTAGCTTTTATCAAGTCTGACACTCGTTCCAAAACATCAGCATTCATCTCCTCTAAAAATACCATCAACTCCACCATCTATAACAATAATGACATCTATCTTATGGGATTCTCGAATATAGTCAAAACACTTAACTAGCGAGGTAATGCCAATATTCCCATAACAGTAGACGATGATATCATTGTTATAGTAATCTGAAGCCCATTGCGTAAACAAGCCCTCTGGAAAATATGCACCAGATGTTAACGAGGAGTATCTGTCAATCAGGTATAGCTTATCCATAGGACGATTACAATTCACCGCTGAAAGGTTTGAAAATTAATAATTAGAGAAAACAATTCTATGCCCCTGATTCTGCAATTCGTGTGCAAGTGGCAATCCACATAGAAAATCAAAACCACCGCCTGCTCCTGAAATTAGCACATTAGATTGTTGCTTTAGTTTTAGTGGTATATTCATAATCGTGCTCCTTATATCACTGGAAATTGCCATTGCAAATAACTGTAAAATCACCAAGAAAAGCATTGTTCGTTAAATACCACGTTTGCAATCGCTCATCCTTGTTAATAATGGAACATAAGAGAAATTATGCAAAACAATGATTCAGCAACCAACAGGCTTACATGAATTCAGGGGGTACGAAGAAAATACCCATCTGAATCATTCCATGCCAAAAGCCATCCTGCTACATCATGATATGTTTTAGCTTCACAAAACTCCCAAACATTGTTAGGGTACTGTGAATGGTTCAAAATAAAAATTTCACGATTACCCCTTAGGATAATCTTTATAGAATCTTTATCGCATAAAACTTTTTCAATAAGACCACCATATTTTTTATCCCACAGTAAAGCAGACAATTCAGGTTCTGCTAAGTCTGCTCTATGTTTCTCAATGATTAACTTATCCCAGTGTTGTTTTGTACCAATACGCCATTGGCACACGCTTTCGATATTCAGAATCATCACAGACGGAAAGTTATATCCTTGATACGTAATATTGTTGATAACAGCAATATCAAAATATAAAGAATAATTATCTCTGTTATATGCAAATCCTTGTAAGTTTGCACCTGCTAAAGCGACATTAAAAACATCCTGTGCTTCGTCAGAAGTTATTTTTTTCAACGTTAATTCCCCTCATGTTCATCGTTACCTCGTTATATAGCACCGTACATATCACTAATAGCTTTAATAAACTGCTCAGCTACTTTTTCAGTATTGAGAGCTTTTGCAGATTTGCGGGCAATGTTATCGGCTCTCTCGTCATCAGTCATATGAATAAAGAATGTTACTTCATTAAGATTAAGCCCAAATGCAGGAATTGAGTTTTTAAATCCTTTGGTTGCATATTCAAGAAACATTCTGTGAAACTCGTTATAATCTGCATTTGCATCTGGAATTTCACCATCATACCCGCGCAATAACTCATATATCTTAGCTGTACCTTTTCCATTGCTCAAATATCCCCACTCATCAGGACACCATTTTGTTGTTGGGGGTTCTTCTGCACCATTTCTTATACGTTCAATCCGCCGTAACCATTGGTCTGCAATTTCTTGTAGACTATTTGCATACGCTTCATTCCCCTGCATCACCCTGTTACTCTTTGCCTTTTGTGGCGCATTGATTCTTTCAAAATATTCAGTAGCTAGGGTACTTGGGGTTTGCCAATCATCTCTGTCAAGGATGTAGTACACAGGCAATCTGTATTCGGTCACATCCCAAATACTATAATCCAAAAGGGTGCAAGCAAGTTCCTTGTTAAGCCTCATTTCTTTTAACATCCAATAAATGTCATTTAACTTAAAGGTGGGGCTTTTAAGCATAGTTTTCCACGTTTTACTATCTACAGCTTGCCCATACTTAGACTGCAACCTACCAATACGATACATTTCACCAAAATACTTTTCTTTAGTAACATTGGGTAGTTGCTTAGTTTGTCCAACCGTTTCATATCTCCTTTTGCCCTCTGCATTCTCAATTGTTTGCTTCAATTTGTCATATGAAATTTGCATTTCATGGCGTGTGTTGGTAACGTGTCCGTTGCCGATGTAGCAAATCACATCATTGGGATATTTCAAAACATACTGCGTACCCAAAACAGAACCCCATGATTGTCCCAGCAAAATAATCCTGTCTGTATGGTACTTCTTCTTAATGTAAGAAATGGTTTGTTTCAAGTCGGCAAGCAAGATTTCCGTCGTTAAATCTTTTGCGTCTGTTTTATTCTTTTTAAGCGTTCGTCCTGCTCCGCCATGCAAAAATATAACAATCTCTTTTTGTGAAGATGGATAGTGTAAGAAATACTGGTTTATGCCGTTTATCAGCATATATTCTTCCGTATATGCCTTTACCACACATACAACTCCCCATAGCTTGGAAATGTAAATTCTGTATAACTCATTACTGCCATAAATTATAGCATATATCCATGGCATCACAAGAGAGGTGTAACACTAGTCCTAATTAAATACTTCACTGACAACTTCGCTTCTTTAAACTTGGTATAGTCCTGTAGTGTTAGGATATGGGAATAGTATATCGCATGAAAATCTGTTATCTGCACGTTCCCCCTCCAAACTCTAAATGAGTATAGGGCATAATATCCCATAATTAGAGTTTTAGCAAATTAAAGCGTACTGGTATAATCATCCTTAGTATGGTAGGATGAATAAAACTTTAAGGAATTGATTTTATATGTTACTTTATAGACCTGTAGGTCAAGCAGAATATGAGCTTATTGAACAAAGTGGTTTCAAGCAATTTTCATCGCGGCTTCCAGAACAGCCAATCTTTTATCCTGTACTGAATGAAAAGTATGCTTCTGAAGTAAGCGTCAAATAAACCCACGTCTAGTCGTAGCCGTGGGTTTATTTGACGCTTACGTATGATTACTGTCATCTATTTTCGACTATTTATCCTAAAATAAAGCAGTATACTCCAAAGATTCTATACTTTAAGAAAGAGCAATCTATTGACTGGAATTTGGTAAATAGCACCTTTGGACTCATCCCTGCCGTTATTTCAACGGTCTTTTTGTTTTCGCCTAAATTCATGACGATTCATCCTATTTTTACAACTACTATATAATCCATAGAAACATATCTGAAAATTATGCCATTTATAGAGAATAAAAATGCGTGATAACATGACTTATCATGCATATACATATATATTGTAGCATTACAGTATATATAAAAAGCAATGCGTAATCTTCCGCAAATCTTCATGTGAGTCTAAGATTAATTGAACGTTCAATACTACAAACTTTTCAATTCAGAACGATTTGACAAAATACTGTAAACATCTTATCATTGCATTATAATGATATTAGTTGTAGTTAGGGGTGTTTACATGCGATACGAAAGTCTTATAAAAGAAAAGAAAAAACAAGATAGAGAAACCTACATGCGTCTTACTGCCACCCAACATATTGTTAGAAATCATTTTTCCCAACACAAGCGGATAGAAGGTTTCTTTGAAAACCGAAATGCACCAGGATTTATAGGCAGTGACCGCCTATTTCGTTTGGATACCATGTATGGTACTATTCAGATGGGATATAGTCCACAAAGACGCAAGAGTTTTATTTTTGCCAACATAAAAACGTCTGTTTTTGACACTGCCGCATCCCGCTTTCAAAAAGAAGTGCGTGAAAACCAAATGGCACGTCATTTGAGAAGTGGCTCACAAAATACAATTTTTTCAGCAAGAAGGCGCGGTGCAAGTGCAGTAACTTTGTTTAAGGGAGAAACACAACCATGGTCGTCTCGCTCTGTTGCTCCATATCTACGGCGCAGTAGTTTGGAGACACTTAAAAAAACTATGCCCTTTTTAGAGCGGAAACAAGATTACGCAGAAAAGAGAAGTATAAAGGCACAATTTAAAGAACTTCAAAGTGATGTACGCACAGGTCTATTAAGTAAAGATTATGCAAAAATGGCAGAGGCACGCACGCAGCAGGTAGAACTCACAACGCGTGAGAATATGCTTGATGCCATTATATATCGCAAAAGCCAACAAAGTCTTCTGTTTTTTCGTAAAATTAATGTAGCATTTGAAAGTCAAAAAGATGAGATGTACACCTACTATCAAGAACGGCGAAGGGGCGCAACCTTAATGCGTGAGGCTCTTCCACCCGATTTAAAACCTGATACAGAAGAGTGATTTATATGAACTATAAATGGATAATGCCCGAGTTGGACAAGGAGTTGCTCCATACTCAGGATTTATATGACAAACTATCACAACTACTGCTTGCCAACCTACCCAGCAAAGTTGGAATGCCTGTTGTTATTTATATTGCAGGGGATGCAGGCAGTGGGCGAAAATTCCTGTTATCGCGTCTTGCTCATGGTTTAGGGTGTCCATTATTTTTATCAGATTTGTCTGATGAAGGCATGGATTATAATGACCTTGTGCAAGCAACGGAAATGCATGGAGCTGTTGTTTGCATAGAAAACCATAACAACTCAAAGTTGCCGCAAGTGGGACGTATTGTTCGGCAATTGGGATTATTATTTGTTATTGGTAATTCCCCTGTGGAGAATGGGGATTTTATTGTGATACGACGGGAAATTCCGCCCTTGTCCAGTTCTGCCCGAAAATCTATATTAAACGCTCTATTAAAAGACATTACCTTCACAAAGGATGTTCAACCATTTTCAGAGCTAGGGCTTTCTCAATTGAATATTGGTGCTTTACAAACATTTGCAAACAAATTAAAAATTGAAGCCATAAGAGGAGATGTTTGCTTAGAGCTTTTCCGTAAAATTTTGCGTGAAATGATAGTAAAGCCAATAGCTGGTACATCTCTTGGCGAGAGTGGCATATATTTGAATGATGTTGTTTTGCCACAAGCGCAAGCACAACAACTAACAGATATAAGCTCATTTATACAATGCCGTAAACGTGTATATAAAGATTGGGGATTTGAAAAAAAACTTCCATGGGGGCGTGGCATATCTGTGCTTTTTTATGGTGCACCAGGCACTGGAAAAACTATGGCGGCGGCGGCTTTGGCAAATGAAGCGGGTCTTCCTTTGTTGCGGGTTGATATTTCACAAATCGTAAGCAAATATATAGGGGAGACGCAGAAAAATATCGGCAGCATCTTTGATGGTGCGGCAAAAAATGATAGTGTACTATTCTTTGATGAAGCGGATGCCCTATTTGCAAAACGTGGAGATGCTGGAGACGCACAAGACAAGTATGCCAATGCAGAAACTGCATATCTTTTACAACGAGTGGAACAACATGATGGAGTATGTATTTTAGCAACTAATTTATTGCAAAATTTTGATGAAGCATTTCGGCGGCGTATGGGTTATATGATTCACTTCCCTATACCAGATGTTACCCAGC
>Ga0123355_10000570_pt1 | contig 49652 bp, 56 predicted proteins | sample TergutEmb28metaG_3_FD_89872 | JGI IMG/M metagenome (GOLD analysis project Ga0123355, IMG submission 89872) | Embiratermes neotenicus P1 segment gut microbial communities from Petit-Saut dam, French Guiana - Emb289 P1 | ecosystem: Host-associated > Arthropoda: Insects > Digestive system > Gut ...
AGCTAGGAAACGGGTGCTTTTGGTGCGTGCATTAAAGTCTTTGGTGGGCCATGAAGGGGTCGAACCTTCGACCTTCAGATTAAGAGTCTGCTGCTCTGCCAGCTGAGCTAATGGCCCACATTATCGATTCTGCTAGCACAAAAAACGCTAGCGGATTTAAAAGAGGTGCGCTTATGCGACGGGTTAATCCACACCGCTTAAGCGCGCCCGTAAGTATAGCTTAAACAGTACCCTCTGTCCAACTGCCCAAGTACTTTTCTTGTTCGGCAGTGAGCACATCAATTTTGATACCCATTGACTCTAGCTTCAAGCGTGCAATATCGTCATCGATTTCACTGGGCATGTCGATAACGCCTGGTTGCAATCCTTCGCGATTTTCAAGCATCCATTCTGCTGCTAGCGCTTGGTTTGCAAAGCTCATATCCATAACACTTGCTGGATGACCTTCTGCACAAGCAAGGTTGACCAGTCTGCCATCAGCTAGCAAGTAAATAGTGCGTCCGTCGGCAAGGACAAACTCCTCCACCAAAGGTTTTACGGTACGTGATGATACGGCGTTTTCACGCAAATAAGGAATGTTGATTTCGACGTTAAAGTGTCCGCTGTTGCATATGATTGCGCCGTCTTTCATGTTGGCATACATGGCTTCGTCGATGACGTTGATGTTGCCGGTAACGGTAATCCAGACATCTGCTTCTTTGGCCGCCTGTGCTGCTGGCATGACTCGGTGACCGTCCATGACTGCTTCGAGCGCCATAAGCGGGTCGATTTCGCACACGATTACGTTTGCGCCGATACCCTCTGCGCGCATGGCTGCACCCTTGCCACACCAACCGTAACCTGAGACTACTACGGTGCGCCCTGCAAGCAGGCGATTGGTCGCGCGAACAATGCCGTCGATGGTCGACTGACCAGTGCCATAGCGATTGTCAAACATGTGCTTTGTGTTGGCGTCGTTGACTGCAACGATGGGGTACTTGAGTGCGCCGTCTTCTGCCATTGCTTTTAGGCGGATAACTCCTGTGGTTGTTTCTTCTGTACCACCAATGATGCCATCAAGGATTTCTGGATAGTCTTCGTGGATACGGCTGACTACGTCGCAGCCGTCGTCCATCGTGATATGTGGCTTAAAGTCGATGACGCTATCGATGTGCTTATAGTAGGTATCAGTGTCAACGCCCTTGATGGCGTAAACCTGCACATCGTAGTATTTGACTAGTGCTGCTGCCACGTCGTCTTGTGTTGAAAGTAGGTTTGATGCACATAGTGCCACCTCTGCCCCACCAGCGACCAGTGCGCGCATGAGGTTTGCGGTTTCTGTCGTCACGTGCATGCAGCAGCCAATGCGCACACCTGCAAAAGTTTGTTCTTTAGCAAAGCGCTCGCCGATTTCTTTAAGTACTGGCATGTCAGATTCTGCCCATTCAATGCGAGCCTTGCCTGCTTCTGCCAGATTCATATCTAAAATATCGTAGTTCACGGTAAGTTCCCTTTCGTTGATTTTAACTATCCTATTGTACGTTAAAATGGCAAGTATGAACCTACGAAATTTAAGGGGTCAAAGATGATACGCAAAGCAACTTCAGATGGCAAACCAGGTAACGAGCCAGTTCTGGTCTACACCAGCATTGACTTTAATGAAATCGCACTAATTAAGTCGATGCTCAAATCGGCCGATATCGAATTCTTTGTCGAAAACGAATCACAAACAGGCTGGGGTCCTATTACAGCACAGTGTCCCTCGGGAGGAGGCATGAAAGTATTCGTTCGCACAGATGACGGTGCAGAAGCTGCTGAAATTATTGCCTCACTTACTGAAGAACAAGCTGAGTAACAAAATCAGAATGGCAAAAACCGCATTTGCCCCGAAGTGCCAGTAGCATGGTAAAATTTGTTCGTTAATACAATAGTTAGTGCTGCGTTGGCACAACATACTACTTCCGCCATATTACCGAAAGAGAGGTTGGCGCGTGAACCTAAGAATAAATAGGCTTTTTCTAGTCCTTCCACTAGCAATTGCACTGTTCATGATAGCTGCTGTACTTTCTGTTCAGCCGCTTGTTCCTGGCGTTACGAACGCAGGCATCATAAACATTGCTATAGCAGCAGAGGCAGATGAAAATTTTGGAGAAGAAATACCAAACGACCAGTTTGATCATATTGAAAATCCTGACGAAATCACCGATTTTGCCGTTGATGGCACTGCTGATGGCATCGACGCTATTAGTGGAGAGCTTGACCTTGGTTTAGACCTTGACGCTGATGAAGATGCAATGGGTGACGAGTTGATTTACCCTACTGAAGCTGACGATGAAGGCGAAGTCGTGGGCGCCGGCACTGCCGATGGTGCTGCTTGGGTGCCTTTGGCTATCGTTTTTGCTGGTCTCGTTTTTGCTGCAGTACTGTCATTCGTTCTTGCTTCAAGAAAAGCTAAAGCAATAAAAGAAGCGCAAATGGAAGCAGTGGATCCAGCTGCACAAATGGTAGATCCAGCAGCGATGCAGGCGGTAGACCCAATGCAGGCAGGGGCGCAAGCAGCAGTTCCACAAGCAGGTATGCCTGTTGACCCAGCTGCTATTCCACAAGTAGCTCCGCAGCCGTTGCAGCCTGGTCAGACTCCACCGCAGCCACCGCAGCCACCGCAGCAATAGTTAAGGTGACCAGTTAACTAACAGCTTGCTGCAGTACGTACGGTAAGATTGCATAAGCAAAGCCCGCAAGATGTTTCATACATCCTGCGGGCTTTTTAGTTGCTATCTATCTAGGTAGATATTTAGGCAATGCTTAGGCGAAGGTAGCCTTGAGCGCGTTGTCCAAATCTGCAATCAAGTCGCGCACGTCTTCGATGCCTACGCTAATGCGCACCAACGTCGGAGTGACTCCTGTATCTGGCAGCTGCTCATCACTTAGCTGGCGATGCGTCGTAGACGCAGGGTGTAAGACGCAGGTACGAGCGTCCGAAACATGTGTAGCGATTCTAGCTACACGAAGCTGGTTCAAGAAATTTGCAGCATCTTCGCGCGAACCATCTAGTTCAAACGAGATGACACCGCAGCCCCCAGCAATATCAAAATACTTATTTGCCAAAGCATGCTCTGGGTCGCTTGCGAGTCCTGGGAAGTTTACATGCGTAACGTTCTTGTGCTCTTTAAGCCATTCTGCAATGGTTTGCGCGTTACCGATGTGACGCTCCATGCGCACTGGCAAGGATTCAATATTCATGCCCAGAATAAACGCGTTTTGCGGAGCAGCCGGTGCACCCAAATCACGGAAGAGTGAGGTAACAATCTTTGTGATATAGGCCGCTGGCTGTCCAAATTGTTCTGCAAACACAATACCGTGATAAGAATCATCTGGTTGAGTTAGTCCAGGATATTTGTCACCCTGAGCGAGCCAGTCAAAGTTTCCGCTATCAATGATTACGCCACCCAATTGAGATGCGTGCCCGTCAAGATACTTCGTTGTTGAGTGAACAACAATGTCAGCGCCATGTTCAAACGGACGGCAGTTAAACGGTGTTGGGAAGGTATTATCTACGATAAGTGGTACACCTGCGCCATGTGCAAGGTCTGCGAACTTTTCAATATCAAGAACTTTCAGTGATGGATTAGAGAGGGTTTCTCCGTATACTGCTTTTGTATTGGGGCGTACCGCTGCTTGCAATTCTTCAAGGCTTGCGTCTGCATCAACGAAAGTCACTTCGATGCCCATCTTTGGCAAGGTCACCGCGAATAGGTTGTAGGTTCCACCATATACTTGCGATGCAGAAATCAGGTGGTCGCCTGCCTGGCAGATATTGAACACTGAATAGAATGAGGCTGTCTGACCTGATGAGGTCAATACTGCTGCTGCTCCGCCTTCGAGTGCTGCAAGGCGTGCTGCCACTGCATCACAGGTTGGGTTTGACAGGCGCGAATAAAAGTAGCCAGCTTCTTCTAGGTTAAAAATCTTTGCGTGATGTTCGGCAGAATCAAAATACCAGGTGACATTTTGATAAATCGGAATCTGGCGTGGGTCGCCGTTTCCTGGTTCGTAACCTGCTTGTAGACATTTAGTGTTGAACTCCATTGTTTTTACTCCTTATATTTTTTGCTTACGTTATCCACTGTTTTTAGCTTACATCTTACTTGCCGCTTTGAGGTTTTTGCAAAGCACACGTCTGCACTTTTCTTTTCCCCGCGACATAGTATATACCAAAAAACAAGCTAAAATATTTTATGTAACAAGTTGTTACATAAAATATTTATCACAGCTTTGTCACCTTATACAATCGCAAGGTACACTTAAAGATATGAAGTACGATATTCCAAAAAGCGACAAAGAGTTACTGCGCCAATGTCAGGTACAGGTATTTCGCGGCTCGGGTCCTGGTGGTCAAGGCGTAAATACTGCTGACAGTGCCGTGCGGCTAATACATGAACCTAGTGGGATTACCATTGTTGCGCGCAATGAACGTAGTCAGCTCATGAATAAGCGTGCGGCGCTAAAACGCCTGCGCTATCAGCTAGAAGCTGCCAACTATCGCCCGCCAAAACGAATATCTACTAAGCCTAGTCGCGCAAGCCAAAAGCGCAGACTGGACGCAAAGAAGCGCCAGTCAGACAAAAAGAAAGACCGCCGCCGCATTATTGACTAGCTGTTAAGCAGCTAGAACAGGATCAGCTGCTGTTCTTTTTCAGGGAAATCGCTTAGGTAGCTCCATATTTCGTCTTGCTTATAGATGATGCCGTGTTCACGGCAAACACGTTCATAGATTGACCAAAGACGCGCATTGTTAGGACTCAAGATCGAATAATTGTTGCCAAAATCTGCGCTGTAGCGCTCTTTCATGCCGGGAAACAGCTTATCCAACTGCTCGTAATAATATTCGCGGCTACCACTGCGCAAAGTCATACCAAAGCCAAAGCAAAGAATGCCTGTCACACCAGCACGAACGCAATAATCAAGCAAGCCGCGCAGATTCTCTTCACTGTCGTTAATGTAGGGCAAGATGGGCCCCAACCACACCACCGTCGGAATCCCCGCATCCTTCATTGCCAGCAGCATCTCGAATCGCTCACGTGTCGTAGCAACATGCGGTTCTAGTTGCTTGCACAATTCTTCGTCAAAGGTCGTAAACGTAGTTTGCACAACACATTTCGATTGCTCATTGATGCGGGTGAATATGTCCATATCCCGCAATATCAAAGTTGACTTCGTAAGCAATGCCAAGCCAAAGCCATACCGTGCTATAAGCTCGATGCACTGACGGGTGACCTGCAACTCTTCTTCCAGTGGAATGTAAGGATCACACATAGCACCTGAAGAAATCATATGCTTACTACGCTTGCGCTGCAGCTGTGCTTCTAAGATTTGTGCTGCATTGCGCTTGACTTCGATGTCTTCGAAATCGTTCTTTAGCTGGTAGCACTCACTACGTGTATCACAGTAAATACAGCCGTGGGTGCATCCGCGATACAGATTCATTCCGCCCTTAGGGGACAAAATGGTTTTATAGTCACCATAGTGATACATGCAATTTAGAATACCGCAGATAGTAGCAAAACTTTATAACAGCCCCTAGCCGTTACTGGCGCGTGCACAAGATACAGTAAGGGCCTCCTCCAAGCGGGCAATCTACGTTAGTAGTGCCGCCGCCAGGGCTTCCTCCACCTGGAGTAGTAGTTCCACCACCTGTGCTACCACCTGGCGGAGTGGTTCCGCCACCCAAGCTGCCGCCCATTCCACCAGGTCTACCACCCATGCCACCACCAGCCGAACCTCCTGTGCCAGAGCCGCCGCCACTGCCAGTTGCACCGCTGCCGTCATAAGATCCGCTGCTGCCGGTATTCTGCCTTCTAGCTGCGTCAACTCTTGCAGCATCCGCTGCAGCCCTTTCAGCTTCTTCTGCAGCAGCAACTCTGGCTGCTAATGCATCCCTTAAAACTTGTACTTCCTCGCTAAACGCAGACATAACAGTAGCATTGAGCAGCCCTTCAATCTTTTCATCTATCTCGTCTAAAACTTCTTCAGTTACGCTAGCCCCTGTTAATACAGCTATACGCTCTCTTATAGTAGAAACAAGTTCGATTTCATCACCTGCCATATCCACTCTGCGTGTTTTTTCGCCTCTTGTTACTGCAGTTGTTATTCGCCTTACTGCTTGCCTTGCTTCCTCTATGCAGGTGAGAGTATTATCTTGCCTGGGATAACATTCATGTGCCATGTCCCATGGACAGTCTCCCTCGCATTCGCAAAAAAGTGCCTCAACTAGCTCATGTGCTTCTAGCTGAATGCTCCAAAAGTCTTCTGCCCTATCGATAAGTCCTGATAGCCTTGTTCGCGTAATGATATTGTTTACTCGTGCAACATCTTCTCGCGCATCTGCAAAGGCATTCTCTGTGCCATAGACATCACAACTGCTAAAGAAGGCAAGGTTTTCATGAGTGTTATCTGTAAAGAGCGCATCTACTGATTCTGTGGCGGCGAGCACAATTCTTTCTTGTTCGCCCCCAGCAATCCACACCCAAAGGCCTATGCCCAGCGCTGCCAATAGCGGCACTATTGCAAGGGCAAGAAATATCTTCTTTTTGCTGCTTTTCGGCTTAGCTTTTGCATCATCTTTTTTGGCGGTCATGCTAGATTCTCTTTCTAATCTGTGCAAGTAGCAGTGCACATATTGAAACGAAGACATGTCGTATGTTTTCCTTATCAACGTATAATGTTATTCTACCAACAATGAAAGTGATACAGAATTGCTTTGCAGATTCACAGGCATAGGTCACAGATATGAGCCATAGATATAGGAGGAGTAGGCCATGCAAGAACGACAAGCTTTTGATTATCCCAATCCTCAGATGGGCTTGGTACTGCAGCACTTTTACGAAGACAATTCGCAAGTAGTTGACCGCGCTGGAACTGAGTTTTTCAACTACGTTCAAGCAGTGCAAGAAAAAGTTGCAAAAGAAAAAATCGAGCAGCTTTTTAACGAGTGGTTTGTCTACGACTTCAAGCTCAAGACAGGAAAGACTCCGCTTGAAACCTATGTGCATCGCAACCCTGATGACCTGAACGAGCATGACCTCGACTTGATGAAGCAAGCTGGCGAAAACAATTTCACCGGATATTTCTGGATTGAAAAGGTTGATGCCAAAACACAGCTACTTATCATTCGTGAGTGCAACACAAATACCAGCTATTCCGTAAGAGACGTTACTGCATCGCAAAGCGTACAGAGCAACGCAGGGTTAGTTGCTGCTAGACTAATCCAGCTAGATGGCGAATGGTATTTTGCCAGCGATCCTATTTACTTCTTCCCCGCATCAGCAAGCACCACAAAAGATGGCGGACAAAACTTCATCGATGTCGTAAAGCTGCACTACGGGCTATGGACTGCTCCTGGGCAAGAAGGTGCGCCTGCTGGCACTGAGGCACAGTGCTAGTTATTCTGCCCGCCTTACTCTGCAGTAATAACTTCTAAGCCGCGCATGTAAGGGCGCAGTACCTCTGGCACTGTGACGCTGCCGTCAGCGTTTTGGTAGTTTTCGACAATGGCCGCAAAGCAGCGTGCCATAGCCTGACCACTTCCGTTGAGCGTATGCAGATAACGTGAGCCCTTGAAGTTTTCTGGGTCACGATACTTAAGGTTCGCACGGCGTGCCTGAAAATCGACACAATTCGAACAACTAGAAATCTCTTTGTAATCGTTATAGGACGGCAGCCAGACCTCTACATCGTATGTTTTTGCGCTGGAGAAACCCATATCCCCTGTGCACAGTTCAATCCTGCGGTAAGGCAAATTCAGCAACTCAAGAATCTTCTCTGCCTGCAAAGTCATGCTTTCAAGCTCATCAAAGCTATCTTCAGGGCGGGTGAGCTTGACCATTTCCACTTTGTCAAACTGATGCAGGCGAATCATGCCGCGTGTGTCACGTCCGGCACTGCCTGCCTCTTCACGAAAACAGGGAGTATAGGCTGTGTAGTACAGTGGTAGCTGCTTGGCGTCAAGCATTTCGTCTCTGTGGAGGCTTGTTAGGGTAGTTTCTGCAGTTGGCGTTAGATAAAGTTTGCCTGCAGTAACGGCACCTTCGTATTGGTTGCCATCACTTTCAGTTTGAGTCTTGTACAGGTCATCTTCAAACTTTGGTAAATTTCCTGAACCAAATAAAGTGTCAGCATTCGCCAGCACAGGTAGCCACCATTCTTTATAGCCAGCATCCAGGTTCTGGTCAACCATAAAGTTCATGAGTGCCCGGTTCAGTGCAGCACCTGCACCTGACAGTGCCACAAAGCGGCTTTCTGCAATCTTTACGGCACGCTCGAAGTCTATTATGCCTAGCGCTGGCCCTAAGTCCCAGTGTGCCTGTGGCTCGAAGCCTTCTGCTGCGAAGTCACGTGGTGTACCCCAGCGTTTTATCTCTGGATTATCGTCTTCACTCTGCCCTATGGTTACGCTTGCATCTGGCAAATTAGGAGCGGTGACTAGCAGGTTGCGCACCTGAGCGTCAATCTCTGAGCGCTGCGTGTCTAGTCCAGCAATCTCATCTTTGATGTTTGTGACTTCTGCTTTTGCTACTTCAGCCTCGTCACGCTTACCCTCTTTCATAAGCGCGCCAATCTGTTTTGATGCAGCATTGCGCTGGGCTTGAAGGCTCTCTACTTTAGGAATTATCGCGCGGCGCTTTTCATCAAGAGCAAGGAATTCATCCACGTCCCAACTAGATCCGCGCGACTGCATAGCAGCACGTACAACATCAGGATTTTCACGAACAAATTTTGCATCTAACATGAACTAGAGCTCCTTTACCTAGAGAAATTAACAAACTCCAATTCTAGCAAATTAATAAGTCCACAAGAACTCGGCAAGATGTCCCGTTCTTTCATCTTTTTGTCTAACTATGCTGCCATCGTCTACGCTAACAACATATTGAGCAGAAACATGTTGCCAATAGGGTCTGGGTACATCCTGCGGATCCTGTGCTCTAAACCACAGTACCCACACCCATTGCCCGTTATACAACCTAAGAGCCTGATTCGCGCGATCCTCTACTGCTATGTCATGGCTCGCAAGATGCTCTAGTGCGATTTGCCTTGCTTCATCAAGAGAAACGTTAACAGGATTTGAACCATCTAGCATTTCAGTAATTTTTATCCATTCATACATTCTGGTGAGCAAGCATTCATGCAGGCTCATAGGCGCATGTGTTCCGTCTGCTAACTGAATAGTCAGAAGTTCATCGCCCCAGAATCCTTCTCCCTGTATGAAGCGTTCTCCTGTCCGTGGATCTGTGTGTGGGAAGTTGTCGCCAAAATAAGGATGGTCGTAAGGCCAATTATCGCCCCAATCATCACTATAATCCTCTTCTGGAAAAGCATAATGAAAATCACCATTGCTAATATCATTTACAGCATTAACCGCATGTACAGCATCAGCCGTATACATTGCATTTGAATCATCTTGTCCCGGAAAAACAAACACTGAACCTGCAAGTATGGCAAGGCCCGTTACAAGTCCCAATACAAAAGATGAAACAGCTAAGCTAACAACTGCAATCTTTTTGATGTTGCCTGTACTATTTACAATAGCCCCAACTCTTGTTTTTAGTCCGTTTCCACTGTCAGAAAAACAGGTTGAAAGTGCTGCTTTGTCTGCGGGCTTGCAGGCAGCCATCTTTACAACTGTTTCTGCATAAAGATACTTACTTTCACTGCCAATACTAGCAATCACTGACTGGTCGCAAGATACTTCACAGTCTGCCTGCATGGCCCTATTCATCGCATATACTGCTGGATTAAACCAATTAAGAGAAGTCGCAAGAACAGATAGCAGCTTCACAAATAAATCACCGCGCTTGTAGTGGACTAGCTCGTGATGAAAAATCATTTCAAGTTCAGAAGTACTAAGGTCTTTCTCTGGCAAAAGTATTATGGGGCGAAAAAATCCAACAATCATTGATGTTGATATGAATTCGCACTTCTTTAAGGCGACCTTTTTGTTGATTCCCTTTTCTAGCTTTACCGCCTGCAGGATAGTCAAAATTTCTTTATCGTCTACAGGATTGCTCCACCGCCTGACCAACCTTAAGAAATGCACATGCTTCCATGCGTGATATATCAATACCAAAAGAGCTACAGACATACACACAATTGCCAGCACTTCAATCACAGAAAGCGATTGAAGATTGAACAGCACGCTAGCTTCCGTGCCATCAACAGCAGAAGCAAGTGATTCTTGTGCAGGCAAATAATGCGTTGCTGATGTGCTAGTAACTGCGCTACCTGCATTGCCTGTACTACCTATGTCAGTTGCATTGGCTGCCGTAGTTGCAGCTTGGCTTTCAGCAGGCACAACAAGAGGCAGCTGAACTACCCCGTCCCCTAGCAGAGGCCTGATAGGAATCGCAAGGCCCAGCAGTATGACTACCCATACTGCGTAGCGCATGTTTGGGTTGAAGACACTGGGAAATAGTGCTCGCGCAGCTAGAGCCGCTGCTATTACTATCGACATGAACAGTGACGTTGCCAAAAATGAGAGAAAAAATTGTTCCATGGTGCCGCTCCCCTTCTTCTGCCCTACAGTGATTGCCTCGCGTCTACCTATCTATGACAAAATCGACAATGGTTCCTGCTTGCAAGTCGATGTAAAACTCATAGCTTACACCTACCCCATCAAACTCTACGCTCCACACCCATGTTCCGTGCTCGCGATCCATGTAAATGTAGTCAAAGCGAGCTTCTGTTATTCCCTCAGAGATTAGATGCTCACGAGCAAGTTCTGCAGCGCGCTGCGCAGAAATAGGTGGGTTTTCTGGTCCGCCTGATACTGCAGGGCTTCTCGGTACAATATTGTCTGGCAGGTAAATATTATCTGCCTGAAAAGCATCGATTTCTTCCTGCGTCAATTCCTGCATAGCCGGAGCAGGCTCGACCTGCTGTGATACATAGTCTGGCTCTGAATCAGAGCATCCGCTCAGAGAGAGCGCTACGATGCCTGCAAGAACAAGAGTCAGAACAGTCCAGACTTTTGTATTTCTTTTCGTGTGTGTTTTCTTCATGGTATATCCTTTTCTCCTCGACAGCAGCGGTCTCAAATTTAAGTGTAACTAGTCGTCCCATTCGAACTTTACGATGGTGCCGTTATCTACGCTAATGTAATACTCGATAAAGGGCATTCTTTCTCCCTGTGTTCTAAACAGCAGCTCCCAGACATACTGTCCGTATTCCCAGCTCATCCCCGAGGTACTTTGAAGACTTGCAGAAATTCCTCTTCGGGAAAGGTCAGCATAGGCAATCGCTATGGCGTCTTCCATAGAAACAGCAGAGCTGTCAGATATATCATTTTGCTGAGCCTGACCAGCGTCAACGTCATTGCCTGAATCTGCACCAGCATCTACATCAGGAATGTCATAAGGCTCAACAGATTCGCCACTCGAAACAACGCCATCATCAGGAGTCACCACCTGTGCGGGCTCATCAGTAGCGACCACTTCTGGTTGTCCGTAGCCTGAAAAAACAACTATCGAACCAGAAAGTATCACCGCTGCAACCAGAACAAATAAAGCAGAGAAGGTGACTCTCTTCGTGCCCCACGGGGCATTCATGATCGATTCCATTCTGCTTTTTATCCCTGACTTGCTTCCGTAGAAACAAGTGGAGAACGCAGTTGAGCTATTTCCTCTATGCCCAATCATTTCCATAATGGTTTCGGCATAGAACTGCCTATTTTCTTTACCAACATCTACGATTACTGCTTCATCGCATGACGCTTCACAGTCTGCCTGCATGGCTTTATTCATTACATAGACTGCAGGGTTAAACCAGTTTAATGAAACTGCAATAATCGAAAGTAACTTAACAAAGAGATCGCCGCGCTTGTAGTGAATTAGTTCGTGTCTGAAAATCAGGTCAAGCTCGTCTGCATCAAAATCTTTTTCTGGCAAAAGAATCATAGGGCGAAAAAGTCCAACAATCATAGAAGTAGATATGAACTCACACTTCCTCAACTCAATTGGTCGTGATATTCCGCTCTCTGCTTGCACCGTGCGCAGCACAGCAAGGACATCTTCGTCAGTGACAGGGTTGCCCCATCTTTTGGTGAGTTTGACAAAGCTGGCGTGCCTCCACCCGTGATAGGCAAGGATTGCAACAGCAACAACTGCCCACAGAATAACAAGGATTTCAACAGCACCCAACGATTGTCCTGCAACCGAAAGGCTAAAACCTGCTGATTCCTGCACGGCCAAAGCCTGCTGGTCTACAGCAGCAGAGCCTTCATCTGGCAAAGCAACCGGTGCCTGACTTGTTGCAAGCTGCTGAGTTTGTACAGGAATGGATACAAGTCCTTCTCCAAATAGTGGTCTGACAGGAATTACCAAGGCAATGAGGATGATAACCCAGGCCAGATAGCGCAACTTTGGAGAAAGCGCCTTTGGAAACGCCATTCTAAGGGCTAGGAAGGCACCTATTATCAAGCCCATAAGCAATGATGTTGTTAGAAAATATAAAACTACTTGTGTCATGCGCCTAACTTTCTTTTTCCTTCAGCCATTGCTTTAGTTCTGCGATGTCTGTTTCTGACAAGTCTTTGCCGTCATACATGGTTTTTACCAGACTTCCAACAGAGTTTCCTCGATACCTAGACATGAGGTTTGATGCTTCGACGTTCATATAGTCAGGTTCGGTTATTCTGGCAGTATAGTTTCGCTCTCTACCCACACGCTCACTTATGAGAAAGCCTTTTTCAATAAGACGCGTCAGCATGGTTAAAACAGTTTGAGGCTTCCAGGCGTTGCCTTCGCCTAAGCCTTCAATAATTTCTGATGTAGTAACTTGTGGCTTGCTGCGCCATACAACTTTCATAAGCTCGAATTCCGCATCTGGCAGTCGTTTAATGTCTGGCATTACATTTCCCTTCTTTGTTGTTAAGTAAAAGTATCTGCGACATATGTAGTAAGTAATATACTACATCTGTCGTTCTTTATTGTCAAGTTATTCTTGCACAGCGATATCTACAACAATGTCTGCTTTGTTGCGCTGGAGAACTTCTTGCACAATATAGGCAGGACGTCCCTTTGCCTCCTCGTAAATACGTCCAATATATTCACCGACCAAACCCAGAATCATAAGTACGATCCCCTGGGTAAAGAGGACGAGTGTCACCGTAGACGCCCAGCCTGCAACTGTCGTATCGGTAAATAATCCCTGCCATAAAACAACCAGCAAGTACAAGAAGCTTGCCAATGAGATGAGAAAGCCCAAAGTAGTGGCAATCTTCAAGGGCTTATATGAAAAAGCAGTAATTGCGTCCATGGCAAATGAAAGCATCTTGCGCAGAGGGTATTTTGTCGTTCCTGCAAAGCGCTCTACACGAACGTATTCATAAGCTGTTTGTTTGAAACCAACCCAGTTCACTAATCCGCGAATATAGCGGCTTTTTTCTGGCATGGCGTTAACGACGTCACACACTTTTCTATCCATCAGCCTGAACTCCCCTGTATCAACAGTCAAGTCAACCGGGGACAGCTTGTTCAAAAGACGGTAGAACATCTTTGCACTGCATTTTTTAAAGATGCTTTCGCCCTTGCGCTCTTTTCGTTTTCCGTACACCACGTCATAGCCTTGTCGCCAAAGTGCAACCATATCTGGCAACACCTCTGGAGGATCTTGCAAGTCAGCATCAATGATAATGACGGCATCCCCGCTTGCATGTTCCATGCCAGCAGTAAGGGCAGCCATATGTCCAAAGTTGCGCGAAAAGTTGATAAGGCGCACGCTGGAATCTTCTGCAATAAAGTCTGAAATAAGGTATGCGGTGTTATCGCGGCTGCCATCGTTTACAAATATCAGCTCATACTTTTCGCCCATTGATTTCATCACTTTTGTGATTCGCTTATACGATTCAGCTATGACTTCTTCTTCATTATATACGGGCACAATCACGGAATATACCATCTTAACCACACCTCTTCTGTGTACTACTTACATCTTTTGCGCTGTCAGTCACTACAGAACAGTAGTCCTGCATTGTTATCTCATCCTTGCCCAACTTTGCCCGGTCCCAGTCGAACCACTCCAGCTTTCCGCAGTAACGACAAGAATCCATGGGCTTGCGCAAGACTTTTTTCAGAGTAAAACCATCCCAGGTCGTATCATGTATATCGAGCTTTTCATGTGACATATCAATGCTTTGACCAAAATACTGATTGAAATGTTCAATGTTAAAAGGAAGGGGACATTTGGCAATATGTCCTGCACTTAAGAAAGTGCACCTGGAGGCAGGGCACTGACTTGCAATTTCTTTTGGGTTTGAGTCCCCTGCCATATTTATATACTTTGCAAACTTATCAATTCCGTCACTAACGTGATGTTTAATGCCACATCCCTCAAGGTGACGTTTCATCTTATCCTTACTTCCAAACATAGGCTGATACAGCGAAATCTGAACCTCTGCATCAGTTGACTTGATTGCACGGAGCAGCTCGCCATCAATTTTTTTGTATCCTATCCCGTTAGACAGAAGAGCAATTTTTGCTTTTGGAAACGCTGCTCTTGTTGCGCATATAAACTGTGGCAGCTGAGGATTAAGCAAGGGTTCACCGCCAACCAGGCGAATGATGGATATGTTCCCAAAGAGCTCACTCAATCTGCTTATATCTTTCTCAAATTGCTCCAAGCTGGGAAATGCCATGTCTGGGGCTACCAGATTTGAAAAGTGGAAACATCCTTTGCAGTTCATATTGCACTGAGACGCCACATGATACTCAAGATAGTGCAGTATGGGCTTTTTCTTAAGCACGTATCTGCGCGCAAAATCATCTACTATATAAAGTGCTTGTCGAAGTCTTAAATAAAAGACCACTACGAAAGCATGGTGGACTAACTTTTTTCTCAATTTGTGTATCATGTGATGTATTCTCTTTCTGACTTCTCTGCACAAGGCTTAAGAAATCACTAAAATCCATTCATTCATAAAGGGCCAGATTAAAAACTGCTGTGCAAAATCAAGACTTATAGGCATTCCTGACAACACGGGATAAAACAACGCGAATGCGCCTGCGCAAAGTGCTGCAAAAGTGCAGGCAAACGCTTTTCTGCTGACACAGATGCCAGCCCTGTCCTTAAGCGTAAACTCAAGTCTGCTAAAAACGTCCGCTTCTTTCAGTGCGTAGGCAAGCATCAGAGCTAAAAACGCCACATTGGGGTAGTAGTAGTAAATAAACTGTACTTCTCGCGACGCAAGTACCCAGGGCAACAACTGCGATAGGTAACCCACCATAAGGAAGAGTGCTATAAAGTCCTTTTTAACGGCTCTCGCAGCTGTAAAGGCTAGTGCGAGCAACCCACTCCACCACACCAAAGGATTGCCAAAAGTGCTTATTCCCTGCACCAGACCATTAGGCAATACGTTGGCAAAATACAATACGGGGCGCCAGTTTATCAGCCATTCCCACCAAGGCGATACATAAGGGTGATACGCCGCAAATCCTATGTGGAAATCAGCCATGTCGAGTTGACTTCGCACTACTGCCGTTAAAAAACCATAATCGGGATACAGGTATCCTGTGTTGTAGTACGGAATATAGCTCAGTACATAAATCACCGCAGGTATCACTATGAAAAACCCAAGGCTCCACAGCAACGTCTGATAATCAAACCTGCCCTCTTCTTTGCAGCGCTTCACATAGAGGTACAGAAACACCAAGGCAAGTCCCACTGCGCCGTAAAGACCGCTCCACTTAGTGGCAATAGCGAGTCCTACGAAAACGCCTGAAAACATGAGTGCCACAAGGGATCTGCTTTGACTGTAGCGATACATGAAGTAGAACATGGCAATGATGAAGAGTGTGACCAAAACATCCAAAGTCGCTATTCTGCTTTGTACAAAGTGCATGAAGTCTGAGGCAAAGATTACCGTTGCAATGCCTGCCCAAAAATCTTTCTTGAACAACGCTAGTGCAAAAAAGTACATAAAGGGTATGAGGGCTATACCAGCCAAAGCTGTCATAACACGCCATCCAAAAGGAGTCATCCCAAAAAGCTCTATACCCCATGAGATTATGACCTTTCCTAACGGCGGATGAGTTCGTTCGTTTACGTCCAAAAAATGGATATACTCATAAGCTGCTCGGGGGTAGAAAACCTCGTCAAACATTGATGAGTGCATAAAGTCTCTGGGCTGTGTCGGAACCAAATGTTGTTCATCAAACAGCTCATGCCCAACATTTGAGATTACCGTCAGCGGAACTACATTCATGTCGCTGTCTCTAAACGCCATTTCCATGAAATAGAAACCGTCAGTCTGTGCAGTTATGCGCGCAAATCTTGCCGCTCCTGCATCAAAGGACAGATAATCCCACATAAACGCTGGATCGATAAAGAGTTCAAAAGGCTCATGCCAGTAATCACCGTCGAAAGAAAACTCCAAAGTAAAACGCTGTTCTTCACTTGGGCCTAGCATGTATTGAAACATCCCCAAGTGTTGCTCTTTGCCAAAGTCAACAACTACTGCAGTCCCCGCGTCTGCTCGAAACAAAGTTTGCGGAGACTGCAGATTTCCTAGGTTTGTAAATATCAGAACAGCATAGAGCAAGGTGATTGCTGAACAGATAAGAACACTTCTGTACCTTTTAAGGAAAGGCGGCTGACTCGTGCCTTCTTCGCTTGCGCTATTCGATTGTTCTAGGTTCAGCTCTTGATATGCATTCATGATAAATTCTCTCAGGTTCTAAAAATCTCTAGGTTGGCCTACCAGTCATCAGGAGATATGTGAGGAGGTCTACCTGGTGAACTCGGGCTACTTGGTGAGCTCGGACTGCTCGGTGAGCTTGGGCTACTAGGAGAACTAGGCGAGCTTGGGCTACTTGGGCTACTGGGTGACCTTGGACTACTGGGTGAGCTCGGCGAACTAGGGCTACCGGGAGGTCTTCTATGTGGCGTACTTGGAGCAGGTGTCGGCGCAGGCGGTGGTGGCGGTGGCGGAGTTTCATCAACCCTGTCCACGCTAGCAACATTGCCTGTCGTAGCGTCAACATTTACCATATAGCGAATGTAGCCGTGTCTTATTTCAACCTCAAAAGTCAGCGTGCCGTCATCGCTGAAAAGCATTACATCGCGCGCTGTTCCGTGCCCAACATAGCTTGTAGCAATTTCACGAGCTCTTTGGCTCGAAAAGCTGGGAAGCCCTGCTTGTTCACTTTGTGCTTGACCAGCACTACTGCTGTCTCCGGCGCCATTTTGAATCAGCAACATAATGAGCGCTCGCAACTCATCAATCTGTGCTTGGATACTCTGACCTGCAGCAGGTGCTGTCTGCACATACGTTGCTCCTGCCACAGGCATTGCCGCAACAAAAACTATCATGGTCATACATAAAAACCCTATTAACCTTTTCTTCATCTGAAACACATTCCTTTCCTTTTGTCTTATCTACGTCACTTATTCTTCTTCTGAAATGTCTGCAAAGCTGTTGCTGTCAATCACCGAACCTTCAGCGCTTACATAGACCGCATAGCGCGTACCGTCATGACGTATGTCGACTTCATATGCAGGAAACCCATCGTCAAGAAACAGCAAATCACTCTCTACCGATCCGTGTCCGACATAACGCAAAGCAATCTCTCGCGCCTCAGCGCCTGTTATGAAAGGCAGTTCAGCAGGATCGCTTCCTGCAAGCAACTGTTGCAGCAAGTCTTCCAGCTCGTTAAGCTGTCTCTCTTCTTCACTGAGATATTCTTCAGCGTACGCATAGGTTTCCTGACCATCACTACCTGCTGTGACAAAGATGAAGGTGAGGAGCCCCCCTATTACCATCGATGCCACAACAGCCACTGCTATCAGTGCCATGGTGAGCGCTCTGTTTGTGCCCAAAGTGGGTGTTGCACTTTTCTGAGCTTCTTTGTCTGAAGCGGTACTTGCAACTACCTCTGTAGCGTCTACAGCAGTATCTGTATCAGCATTTACAGCGGCATCCTTGGCTTTCTTCTTGCTCATATTTTTCTCCTTTGTCTGTTTAATCTTCTGGTTTGACATTGAACTTTTCTCAATTACTACATGTGTCGTTTGTAATATACTACATCTGTAGTTCTTTGCTGTCAACTACATTTGTCGTTTTTCTTTTTGATTAATTTAAGAAGAAAATTGCGCGAAATTAGAATCTGACAGAAGAAACTACTTTTTAATAAGTGTTCCAGATGCCATAGATTAAGGAGAACAAGAAAAGAGGAAATCCTAGCGTACTAAGCTACGTGGATTTCCTCTTTTTGAAGCTTCGACACAAATATATGGCATCTGGTGCGCTTAGGTGTTCAATAATTCGTCGATGGCTATCGCCGCCGACTTCCCAGCCCCCATAGCTTCAATAACCGTAGCTGCACCAGTAACTATATCGCCACCTGCAAAAATACGCGGGTTGGAAGTTTGTCCATCCTCGCCTACTGCTAGATATCCCCATTCGTTAACCTCAACATCAGCAATTTGATGGAGTAACGGATTAGCAAGCGTACCTATTGCACTAACGACTGTGTCGCAGGTGTGGACGTACTCCTCCGGCTTTCCGTCGATTTCAATAGGCTCTGGGCGGCGGCGTCCTGATGCATCTGCACGGCCTAGCTGCATCTTTTGCAGGCGCAAACCCGTGACCCAGCCATCTTGGCCAATAACTTCTAGAGGAGCTGCAAGTTCCAGCAGCTTCACGCCTTCTTCGATGGCGTGTTCAACCTCTTCGATGCGTGCAGGCATTTCTGCCTGAGTACGACGGTATGCCAAAGTCACTTCTTCGGCGCCCAATCGCAGGGCGGTGCGTGCAGCATCCATCGCGACGTTACCGCCACCGACAACCACAACCTTGCGGCCGCGCTGAACAGGAGTATCCCATTTCGGGAACTCATAGGCATGCATCAAGTTAACGCGCGTCAAAAATTCATTAGCAGAGTAAACGCCATTAAGGTTTTCACCCGGAACGTCCATGAAGCGCGGCAGTCCTGCGCCAACACCAATAAAGGCAGCATTAAAGCCTTCTTCAAGCAGCTCTTCGCAACTTGCGATTGTGCCAATGGGCGCATTCATGTGGAAAGTCACGCGCGCCTGGCGCAGCGCCTCGACTTCATCGTCCAAAATATGGTTAGGCAAGCGGAACTCAGGGATTCCATAGGCAAGTACGCCGCCAGGTGCATGCAGAGCCTCGAACACTTCTACGTAGTAGCCTCGCAAGGATAACTCTCCAGCACATGCCAAGCCTGCAGGACCTGAACCAATAACAGCAACGCGCTTATGCTTGCACGGCTGCAGCTTGGTCTTGTTGCGTTGCTCTTCTGGAAGCGCACGGTCCCAGTCTGCAAGGAAACGCTCTAACCTGCCAATGGCGACTGGTTCACCGCGCTTTGCCAGTATGCACTTTGCCTCACACTGAGTTTCTTGCGGGCAGACACGACCGCATACCGCAGGCAGGGCGTTACGTTCTTTAAGAATCGACACAGCGTCAGAAAGCTCGTCGTCAATAATGCCTGAAATGAAATCTTTAATGCGAACTTCTACCGGGCAGCCTGCTTCACACGGAGCGTTCTTGCATTGAAGGCAGCGTCGTGCCTCAGCTTGCGCTTGCTCTAAGTTGTAGCCCAAAGCGACTTCGTCAAAGTTTTTAACGCGCTGTTCTGCTGGCTGATTTGCCATCGCGTGACGAGGCTCGCGCGAAGGCTTGCGGCGCGTTGGCTTTGCCGATATAGTAACGGGACGCGTTTTGGGTAGTTCACCTGCAGATTCTGCATCCGAAGAAGGTAACTGTTCGTCAGAAAGATCATTGGGTAAATTGCTCATTTCTTACCTCCATCTGCTTGACCTGCCTGATTGGCTGTTTGGCATTTTGCATGCCCCTTCGTACGACCTCTCCATATGGATGCCTCATCAAAACAATCGCAATCATCATGCTGGTGTTCCTGCTGCGCCTTTTTCGCTTGCTGCTCAAGCCACACGCTGTGCGATATGCGCTCATCATCAACAAACGACCTTTGGCGCGACATCAACTCTGCCCAATCAACACCGGCAGCAGAAAAATCTGGCCCGTCAACACAGGCAAACTTCGTTTCACCGTTAATGCTCACTCTGCAAGCACCGCACATGCCGGTACCGTCAATCATCAAGGGGTTGAGGCTGACCGTCGCTGGCACTCCTGCGTCGAGTGCCGTAGCCGCAGCGAACTTCATCATAATGGCAGGACCTACGATAATCGCATGGCTAACCTGCCTCGATTCGCATAACTCTTTCAGAGGTGCTGTAACCAGACCCTTTGTGCCGGCACTGCCATCATCTGTCATGATATGTAATGCATCGAGCGGCAAAGCGCGCATTTCTTCTTCCAGGATTAGCAAGTCTGCGGTGCGCGCACCAACTATGACTTGCACCTTATAGCCCTCTTCGCACAGCGCGCGCGCAACAGGATAGGCAACGGCAGTACCTACTCCACCACCAACAACGGCAACAGTGCCGCCCGGTGCAAGACCGTCAAAGTCATTGCCCCAGCTAGGGCGACGTGTATCGTGACTACGCAGCGAGGGACGACCCAGTGGACCTGCGAGATCCTGGACACACTCCCCCTCTTGTAGTTGTGCTAAAACGGCTGAAGTTTTGCCAACAACCATGAAAATGAAGCGCACCCATCCCTCTTCACGTGACCAATCACTAAAGGTGAAGGGGACGCGTTCACCGTGTGGGCAGGCACGAATAATGAGGAACTGCCCTGCCTGGCACTTTGCCGCGACGCGTGGCTCGTAGACCGTGAACTCGATAATTCCGTCGGCAAGATGCCGTTTTTGCAGAATTTCGTTCATAAGGGGGATACGATTTGATGTTTTTGTGAATATCTCTGCCATCAAAAGGTGCTTTCTCTTCTTAAGATTACGAATGTGTAACTTAGGCATGCATTTGGTAGTAATGACCACCCAAGCTCCGTATAATTCTTGCACTATGAAGTATAACTCATTTAAACCACACAAACCGTCTATGGACGGCATTTGCGATAGTGTCCAAACCCTGAATCGCGGTAGCAAAAATCACCGTAGCTGCGCTGCACGCAAGCGTACAGGCAAGGCAATTGTTGCCAGCTTCATGGCGTCACTACTTGTCGCAGGCTCAATGATTGGTGTATTTTCCATCTTTACTGCAGAGCTTGAGACAGCCTACGCAAACCCTAGTAGTGCTGCTGACCATCGTGAGCGTGCGCAAAATGCACGTGAACGTGCTGCTGCTGCTGACGAACGTGCGACAGAACTACGTCAAGAAATTGACGAGCTTGACTCAAGTATCGAACAGTACCAACAAGAGGCTAATGAGCTTGCTCCACAGGTTCAAGAAGCAACAGAGCGTACTGCAGAACTCACCAGAGAAGTTGATGACCTGCAAGAAGAAATCGACACGCTGACTGTTCAAATCACAGAAACTGAAGATGAGCTTGCCCACCAACAAGAGCTTCTTAATGCACGCGCCGTGAGCACCTACCGCGGCGAAAGCAGTGACTTCCTCGGATTCCTTTTTGGAGCAGAGGACTTAAGTGACCTTCTTGTTCGCGCTGAAAATATTATGGTCGTATTAGAACACAACAGCCAGATCTCTATTGATTTGCAAGTTCTTAACAGGCGACTAGAATCTGAAAAGAATAGCCTCGATAGTGCGCTCACTGAAGTTTCAGAGAGACGCGCTGAAGCTGCTGCTGCTGAAGCTGAAGTACGCACCTTGCAACAACGTGCACAATCTGCCGCTGACACTGCTGAAAGACTGCAGCGTGAACGTACAGGCAGCCTTGAAGATACTCAAGCAAACGCAGCACGCCTGCGCGCCCTTGCAGCTGAAGAAGAAGCAATGGCAGCACAGATTACCAGATCACTTTCTGCTGGCGGTAATCTAGGCGGAAGTACGGGTGGTGGCGTATTCCAGGGCAGAATGACCTGGCCCGTTCCCGGTTTCCACCGCATAAGCTCACCCTTTGGTAACCGTACCCACCCCATCTTTGGCGGAACAGAATTCCACACGGGTGTTGATATCGCAGGTCCTGGCATTAACGGGGCTACGATTGTAGCTGCTGGCAACGGCCGTGTCATATCAGCTGGTTGGCGCGGCGGCTTTGGCAACACCGTTATTATTGACCATGGTGACGGAGTAACTACCCTCTATGCGCACATGTCAAGTATCCAAGCAACTGTTGGTCAGCAAGTAACAGCTGGACAAGCCATCGGACGCGTGGGCAGCACAGGAAACAGTACTGGTCCTCACCTTCACTGGGAAGTTCGCGTTAACGGCCAACCTAGAAACCCTATGACTTTCTAATCAAGCGCTCACAATACTTAAGTGATTGAAATCGCCTCTTGCTTTGAAAGCTAGAGGCGATTTTTTTATAGCTGTTCCTTTGTGAGTTCTGCTGCTTGAAAAGCGCTTTCAACTAAGTCTTCAAAAGCCTGTGGGCGCAGAGGTTGCAGCACATAGTCTGCTGCGTCCATCTTTCCGGGAGGGCGACCAATGCCCACACGAATACGCTGATAGTCACGTGTTCCCACTACGTCAATGATAGAGCGATGACCATTATGTCCTGCGTGGCCGCCTCCCTTTTTAGCGCGCACTTCACCTGCTGGCAGGTCAAGCTCATCAGCAATGACTATAAGGTTTTCTTCTGGATTGATTCCATACTTTTCGCAGAGCTTCTTTACTGATGACCCTGACAGGTTCATGAAGGTTTGAGGCTTTGCGAGCACTACTGCTAGATCTTCCCCACTTGAGCTGCGCATCTTAACTTTGCACGTGAGCGCTCCTGCTTCTTCTTTCCAGTAGCTGCCGCCTAGCTCTTCTGCTAAAGCATCAATGGCCATGAAGCCTACGTTATGGCGCGTCTGCGCATATTTTGCGCCAGGATTACCCAAGCCAACTATGAGCCAGTCAGCCTGCTCCTGCTTTGCTTGTTTCTTTTTCTTCCGCTGAAAGAACATACCTTATCTCACTTCTGCTCAATTTTAGATTTTGAGTGGTGATTTGTTTCGTGTGCGCGTGAGGCTTATTGCCTTGGAAAGGTAAGCGACCTAAAACGGTCGTGTCCTTTACAAGGCAATGAACGAGCGATGTACGCGGAACAAGGTGCCTCTCAAAACTAAAATTCAAAATCGGGGTCAAATAGATCCGACACACTGCCGTTGTTATAAACATTGCGAATTGCTGCAGCAAACATCGGCGCAACACTGAGGATAGTCAGCTTGTCACAAGTCCTGTCTTCAGGGATTGCAATGGTGTTGGTAACGACACAGTCAACTACCACCGAATCGCGAATACGCTCGCGGGCTGGCGGGGAAAGGATTCCGTGGGTTGCTCCCAAATATATTTCTTTAGCGCCTTTATCCATCAGAGCTTTCGCACCAGCAGTAATAGTACCTGCCGTATCAATCATGTCGTCAGTTACGATACAGGTTTTTCCTTCAACGTCTCCAATGACAGAAGTGATTTCTGCAACGTTGTGTTCCGGACGGCCCTTGTGCATAATCGCAAGCGGAGCGTCCAGCATGTCAGAAAGCTTTTTACAAACCTTCGCACGGCCCACGTCAGGGCTTACCACAACAGGGTTTTCCAAATTCAGGCTGGCAAAGTGGTCAGCCAAAACACCCAGCGCTGTCAGATGGTTAACGGGCATATCAAAAAATCCTTGAATCTGTCCCTGGTGTAAGTCCATGGTGATAATGCGGTTAGCACCAGCAACAGTCAGCAAGTCAGCGACAAGCCTTGCAGAGATTGGCTCACGTGCAGCACTTTTCTTGTCTTGCCTTGCGTAAGCAAAGTGAGGAATCACTACACAAATACCAGCGGCACTTGCGCGCTTTGCCGCATCAATCATGATGAGCAGTTCCATCAGGGCTTCATTAACGTCACCGCAAAGCGATTGCATCAAAAAGACATCTGCCCCGCGCACACTGTCAAGAAAACGAACGTATATCTCTTGATTTGCAAACTTCTCAATCTTTACCTGGCCTAGTTCAATATCAAGAATACCTGCGACCTCTTTAGCAAGCTCTGGATGAGACGTACCAGAAAAGACCATCATCTTTGCCGACATAATTACTTACTCCTTTGTCCTATTTTTTGAAACCCAACCATCTTTGTTTACCTGGCGCGCACGTGCAAGTGCAAGTGCGTCAGCAGGAACATCCTCACCAATAATACTACCTGCAGCAGTGACAGCATCCTTGCCTACCGTAAGAGGTGCAACCAACATGGTGCTCGACCCGATAAACGCGCCGTCCTCAATGATTGTTTTTGACTTCTTGATGCCGTCGTAATTGCAGGTGACTGTTCCGGCGCCTACGTTAACCTTTTCGCCCAATATCGAGTCTCCGATATAGGTAAGGTGCGGTATCTTGCTGCCATCACCCACCGTAGAGTTCTTTATCTCGACGCTTGGACCAACTTTTACCTCGTTGCCCAAGGTTACGTTTGGCCTGACATAAGAATACGGCCCAATAGTGCAGCGGTCTCCTATAGTAGATTGCATGATTATTGAGTCTTCCACACTACAGTCAGCGCCTATATTTGCTGCTTCAATGCGTGTATTGGGTCCGATTACTGACCCTGACTTTATTTTTGTGCCACGCACAATAGTCGTGTTTGGCAAGATTTCTATGTCGTGCTCTAGTTCACAGTCTGGAGAAATCCAAGTATTTTCTGGCGATACTATACTGACGCCCTGTTCCATCCACTTTGTGTTGATGCGCTTGCGCAAAATTGCACCGGCCTGTGACAGCTGCAGGCGAGAGTTTACCCCATGAGCCTCTTCGACTTCAGCAAGCTGCAAGCCAATAACAGCCTCGCCTTCTGCATGGCACACTTTGACCATGTCAGTTAGATAGTATTCACCCTGCGCATTATCGTTATCAATCTTTGCAAGGCGCTCAAAAAGTCCGTCTAAGGCAAAGCAGTAAATACCCGTATTGACTTCGTTAATAGCAAGTTCTTCAGAAGTGGCATCCTTGTCTTCGACAATGGCTGCAATGCTTCCTGTGCTGTCACGAACGATACGCCCGTATCCGCTGGGATTATCTACCTGTGCAGTAAGAACTGCCATGCTGCGGTCATGACATACATCAATAAGTTGGCGCAGAGTTTCTGGGCGCAACAAAGGCATGTCACCACACATAACCAATAGGTATCCCGTGCTGGATTTCAGAGCGTCTGCTGCGACAACAACTGCGTCAGCAGTACCTTTTTGCTCTGCTTGATAGACGCATTCTACCTGTGGCGGCAAAACAGCACATACTTCTTCTTTTTTATGTCCAACAATGGTCAGAATGCGCTCGCAGCCAGCATCCCCCGCAGCTGCAACGACGAGCTGAATCATCGGCGTTCCCAAAACCTTATGAACAACCTTTGGCTTGTCAGACTTCATGCGCGTACCAGCACCTGCTGCCAGAATTAAGGCGGTTACTGTTGCTGTTGCGCTAGATTGCGTACTCATATGCACTCCTACAATTCTTGGCGTGCTTCAAGGGCACGTCCCAAAGTTACTTCGTCTGCGAATTCAAGATCGCCACCTACAGGCAGCCCACTTGCAAGTCGCGTCACTTTCAAATCGAGCTGCTTGATAGTCTTTGCCAAAAAGACTGCTGTCGTCTCACCCTCTACATTGGGGTTAGTAGCTAAGATAACTTCTTCGATGTCATCTGATGCAAGGCGTGTCATTAGCTCGCGGATGCGTAGCTGGTCTGGTCCGACTCCGTCCATAGGCGAGATTGAACCATGCAAGACGTGGTAGCGTCCGCGGAATTCCCCCGTGCGCTCAAGAGCGATAATATCGCGCGGCTCTTCTACAACGCACAGTTGCGATTCGTCACGGCGCGGGTCATCACACAGCTTGCATAGTCCGCCATTTTCAGCAAAATCCCAGCACTGCGGGCAAAAACTGATACTCTCTTTGAGCTGCGTAATGCTATCGGTTAGACGCGCTACGTCTTCAAAGTCGCGGGCAAGCAGCCAATAGGTAATGCGCTGTGCCCCTTTCGGGCCAATACCGGGGAGTCTGCCCAGCTCGTCAAGGGCATTTTGAATTGCATCAGGATAGGGCATCGTTAGCAGTGCCTAGCTTAGAGACCAGGAATGTTAAGTCCGCCGGTAATCTCGTCCATTTTCGCTGCTGCAGTTGCTTCAGCGCTGCGAGATGCTTCAGTGATAGCTGCAACAATCATGTCTTCGAGCAGCTCTACGTCGTCTGGGCTCATAGCAGGGTCGGTAACATCTGGGTCGATTTTCACCTGTTGCAAGTTTCTGTCACAAGTCATGATGACCTTTACCATGCCGCCGCCGGCACTTGCTTCAACAGTTTGCTGGGCGAGCTCTTCTTGAACTACTGCCATCTGTGCCTGTGCTTGCTGTGCCTGCTTCATAAGTTTTTGGATGTTCACAAAATGTCCTCTCTAAGTTTGTGTTGCTATCGTGTTAGTTGTATCTGTTTACTAGTCGGTAGTTTCTCTGATTTTGGTTGCCCCTAGCTCGTCAAGCAAAGTTGACACTTCTAAAGGACCGCCACCACGTGGTACTTCCGGTGGTGGTGTTGGCTCTAGCAAAGGCGCTTCTGGAATGGGCTCATTGTCATAGTCATAGTCAGGCTCTGGGGCCAAAATGGGTTCATTGTCATAGTCAGGCGCAGGTGGTGCTGTGGGTACGGGGGGTGCTGGAGTGGCTGTGGTCGGAGGAGCCGACGGCTCAAAAGCAGCACCTGCTTTTGCTTGCGCTATTTTGAAATTGACTTTACGACCAAAGGCGTTTTGGATTGCCGTGGCTAGAAGCTCTTTGACCTCTTTGCGATTTGCCTGCTTATACTGAAAGCTTTCTGCCGGCGAATACTCGACAATTAAAAGCTGTTCGTCAGCATTTAGCTGCAGACGTGCATTGGAAAAAATCGGTTCACGCGAAGGACTTATGCCGCGAATTTGTTCTAATACATCAGCCCACTGGCGATTAAGCACAGAGCGATTGTCGCTCAAATCCGTACCGCTCGACGTAGGAGCTGCGGCAGGCGCATCGCTTGCAGCAGGAGCGGGTGCTGGTGTCACTGACGGCTCTACTGCTGGCGCCGGCACAACTGGCGCAATCGGCGCAGGTGGTGCAACAGCTGCTTCTGTCACTGACGGCGCAACCGGCGCTAGTGCAGCAGGCGCTGGCGGCGCTGCTACTGCTACTACAGCGTGCCCTCCCTGTTGCTGACGCTCAAGTACATCAATACGCTCTGTCAGGGCGGCAAGGCTCTCATCACCCTGCGGTCTGGTCGCACGCGCAAGCGTGAGCTCTAGCAAAATGCGTGGCTCAGTACTCCAGCGCAACTTGTCGGTTAGCTCGAAAAGTAAATCAAGCAGGCGCTCTAGCTGGTCTGGACTGACGAATTTCTCCGCAATTTCTTGCAGTCTTTTCAAGTCGTCGCCACTGCGATTTATGCCACCTGCTTCTGCACCCAAAACAGACAGCACATAAGCGTCACGCACGTAGTCAAGCAGCGCACGAGTGACCTCGATCAAGTCAGCACCGGCGCTGACTTGCTGCCCCACCCATACAAAACAGGCAGGAGTGTTGCGCGTTGCCAAAATGTCCATAATATTTGCGAGCGAGTCTCCACTAATGCCACCAATCGACTCTTCGACATCGCTCACCTTGATGTTGTTCTGCGAATAGGCGCTCATCGTTTCAAACAGTGTAATCGCATCACGCATGCCACCATTTGCATGACGCGCAATCATCTCTAGGGCAGCTGGTTCTGTTCCGATGTCTTCTTGGTCTGCGATGTAGCTAAGTCTTTCGACCATGTCGCTTACGGCAATGGGATGGAAGTCAAACTCTTGGCAGCGACTGCGCACGGTACTCAGCACTTTTTGCGGGTCAGTCGTGCACAGAATAAACACTACTTGTGCCGGAGGCTCTTCCAGAGTTTTGAGCAGCGCATTAAACGCGCCTTTTGACAGCATGTGGACTTCATCAATGATGTATACCTTTGACTTGCCCTGCACCGTAGCAAGGTGCATGTTGCCGATAATCTCTTCACGAACGTTATCTACGCCCGTCTGCGACGCAGCGTCCAGTTCGATAATGTCAGGATGTCTGCCTTCGCTGATTTGAACACACTGTTCACAATCACCATCAGGTTCGCCGTCTTTGGTGTGTCCACATACAAGGGACGAAGCAAGAATGCGTGCCGTAGTAGTCTTCCCTGTTCCGCGCGGACCTGAAAAGAGATAGGCGTGCGCAACACTGTCAGTTGCAACAGCATTTCTGAGGGTACGCTCGATGTGCTTTTGTCCCACAAGCGAGCTAAAAGTAGTTGGTCTGTAAATGCGGTAAAGCGACTGATGACTCACGAAACAGATTCTCCCCAGATGATTCGGCGCTTGCGAACAAAGCGGTCTTACAAGTGAAATATGCTGGGTGGACTTGAACGCTCGACAGTGACCACGTATGGCTGCTATCTTTCGATCCTGACCAGGTTAGCAGTATGTCGCCGTCCAAATCCTCCCAGCATATTCGCGACCTTTATTATACCGAAATACTGCCGCAATAGCTTCGCAGAATAGGGATTAAAGTTGAAAGTTTTCTAAAGTAACGGTGATGTGAATAAAGTACACATCTGTATCAAGAAAATGTGGAGTCTGACCACTCACGAAACGAATTGTAGCTAATTGCGACTGGAGACTTGACATTTATATGTGACTAGGAGTATACTAATTACGTTCCATAACTTCCCTCCAAGCCGCCGTAGGTCTTCCCCCTTAAAGTATATCTTTGATATATTCCCTGCGGCGGCCATCATTTTCCCCGCAATCATACGGCAATCATACCTCATAACAATACACATAGTTCATTTCGAGGAGTGCATAAGTGCTTCGGTGAAAAGCGACGCGTGAAAATGCACGCGAGCTTTTTAACGCAGTGCTTAGGTGCCCTCAAAATGAGCTAGAGTCGGTGCATAGAATTAAATATAGCCTCATGCTGAATTCGCACCTGAACCCCTAGTTCCTGACCAGCAAGGTCGAGCTCTTTTGCTAAAGATTCAAAATCAGTTGTCATCTCTGAAATATCTACCATCATAACCATAGTAAAAAATGACTGCATAATGGTTTGCGTAACATCTGCGATGTTTACGTTATTCTTGCTCAAGATAGTACTGACTGTTGAAATGATGCCTACTCTATCTTGTCCGTTTACTGTTATAACTGCATTTGCTTTTTGCATGCTCTTGCCTTTCTCGCTTTATCTTTAAGGCGTACTAATTCTTCAAACTGTGCATAGGGGCAGGAATACGCCCGCCCCTGGAAATAAATGCTTCACTGCTGTACTTATTCACGGGCATGATAGGACCTGTACCTAGCAAGCCACCAAATTCTACGACATCGCCAACTTTCTTACCTGGAGCTGGAATAATACGCACCGCAGTCGTCTTGTTGTTGACAACACCAATCGCTGCTTCGTCAGCAATAATGCCCGATATGGTTGATGCTGGCGTTTCTCCCGGGACACAAATCATATCCAGTCCAACCGAACATACACAGGTCATTGCTTCTAGCTTGTCCAAAGACAGCGCGCCTTCTTGCACAGCACTAATCATGCCTGCATCTTCACTAACGGGGATGAAAGCACCGCTAAGGCCGCCTACATATCCTGACGCCATCGTGCCACCCTTTTTCACCGCATCATTAAGCAACGCCAAAGCTGCCGTCGTACCATGTGTGCCGCACTTCTCAAGACCCATCTCTTCCAAAATATAAGCAACACTGTCCCCCACTTCTGGTGTCGGGGCAAGTGAAATATCTACAATCCCAAAAGGCGTGTTCAGTCTGCGAGAAGCCTCTTGGGCAACCAACTGTCCCATGCGCGTCACTTTAAAAGCAGTTTTCTTGATAGTCTCTGCAACAACACCAAAATCTTCACCTTTGGCACTAGTAAGTGCTGACTTCACCACGCCAGGTCCACTAACGCCCACGTTGATGACCGTTTCGGGTTCGCCTGGACCATGGAATGCGCCTGCCATGAATGGATTATCCTCCACCGCATTTGCAAAAATCACCAACTTTGCACAGGCAAAGCCACCCGTCGAAGCAGTCAACTCTGCAGCAGACTTGATAATGCGACCCATCTGTTCGACAGCGTCCATGTTAATGCCAGCAGTAGTCGAGGCAACATTTACCGATGAACACACTTTTTCGGTACTTGCCAAGGCCTCAGGAATAGAGTTGATCAGTATCCGGTCGCTGTCGGTATAGCCCTTGTGCACCAGCGCAGAAAATCCACCGATGAAGTTCACACCAACTTGTGCGGCAGCACGGTCCAGAGCTTGCGCAAAAGGCACATAGCTATTAGTATCGCTACTTGCAGCAACCAGCGAAATCGGAGTCACAGAAATGCGCTTATTGATGATAGGAATACCGTATTCCTTTTCAATACTTTCGCCCGTTTCGACCAGCTTTTCTGCCTTGCGACAAATCTTGTCGTAGATTTGATTACACGCGCGGTCAACGTTTCCACTAGCACAGTCAAGCAGATTAATCCCCATAGTGATTGTGCGAACATCCAAATGCTCTTCATCAATCATTTTTAGGGTCTCAAACACTTCCCCCGTCGATAGCATAATCACGCGCCTTTCATGTAGTAAGCCTGCCGCGCATGCTTTGTGTGCAACAGGCTATAAGTACTATTTGTAGGTATTTGATTCTAGCAGCTTTCAAACATTTTAATAGTGAGTTTGACCAAAGTATTCTGCATCTTTGCTGGCTACATCGCCGAGCTCAAATATTTCAATTAAAGGTACAAGCTACAATAGCCTAAAAAATAGAAGTCAAGAGGCGACAATTCCCCACCTTTGCTGTACTATACATAGGAAGATAATCAAGTCTTGCACTGCGCAATTTAAGTTAAAGTGTAAGCCTTATTCAACGAGAGCAAAAGGAGAACTACATGGACCCGCACGCACCTCAGCCTGATGGGCAGCAACCCGTACAGCAGCCACCTATGCAAGGACATATGCCACCATCGGGGCAATTTAACCAACCACCACAGATGCAGCAACCACAGGAAAACCCTGGGCACACCTTAAGCATTGTTGGCCTATGTTTGGGGATTGCAGGTATCCTTCTCGCCTGTGCTGGAGCACTCATGCTTGGGTTTGCTTCGATTATTTCAATCCCTCTATCTATAGCAGGATTGATATGCGGAATTGTAGGAAAAGGCAGAACTCCAGAAGGCATGCCCAGCGGCGTAGCTATTGCCGGCATCATTGTAGGTGCAGTTGGTATTGTGATAGGAATTGCCATTCCAATATTTGCTGCAATCGGACTTGCAGCAATCGCAACAGATCCAGAATTGCAATATCTGCTCGATACTCTTGAAGCACTTGAGGGCTACTAGAAGGTAGTTGTAAGTTAGCCTATGCAGCAACCCCCTCAACAGCAGGCACAACAGCAGCAGGCACCGCCGCCATCGGTGGTGCCTTTGCAAGGCCAAGTGCATCACCAACAGGCACACCAGCAAATACCTGTGCAGGCTGTGCAGCCGCAAAATCCAATGCACATGCAACAGCAACAGCCTCAGCCTCGAGTTCCGTTGCGTCCCGTACCACCGCAAGGACAACAGTTTCATGTTCCTTACTGGCCGCAGCCGCCACAGAAAAATTCTAGTCAAGCACTCGGTATTATTTCTTTAGTCATAGGGATTATCAGCATTCTCTTGCTGTGTTCTGCCCTCTTTTTTACGATATTTCCGCTCATCTTAGGGATTCCCTTTGCCATAATAGGACTTGTCTGCGGAATTGTGGGCAGAAGTAAAGCACTTGATAGCACGCACAAGGGAATCGTGACTGCTGGCATTATTCTAAATGCAATGAGCATCGTAGGATTAATATTGGGAATACTATTTATCTTTGTGGTCGCAGGCTTTTCCGCTGGTACAGGCGGTATTATCGCACCTGAAATTTCAGACTTTTTAGACGCGATCGAATACTATTAGCCTTTCTTGGCAGTATAGACGCTTCTTTTCCAATTAAAGATCATTATTCTACGTCAGCAGGTGCGTAAATTGCTTCGTTATCGCGTTCGTGATAATCATAATCATTGTTTGTGCCGTAGTGTCCGTCAAAGAAAATCGCAAGTAGAATTACTACGGGAATAATAAGAATTAAAAGAGGACCTGCTGACTTAAAAGCGTTTCCTGCTTTTGACATGGTTAGCTCCGTTCTCGTGCATCGCATAATTGCAAAAACTGAGAATGCCGCTTTCAAAAATTCGTTGCAATTTTAAATATAATTACATTCCAAATTGTAACACATGTTTCATTATTTCATCTAGCCTGACTTCCCCGTCCAGGCCGCTAATTTATTGCAGCAAATCAATAATATTGTTAGTGACAACATAGTCATCAAAGAAGAACACCATAACGTCATTTATTTCCTGGAAGGATCCTGCCATTGTTATCACGTCGCCTGGTTCGGGCAATTCTTGGTCTCCTCGATAGATTCCAAACATTTTCAAGCCGTCGCAATCAAGATTGCGACACATCAAGATGTGATCATTGTCAACAATGCCAATCACTGTTAAGCCACCCTGCTCATGAAAAGTGGTGACTGTTCCTGTGGCGGCTACCGTACTTTGGAATTGACTTGGATTGTTTAGTAGATCTTCAATTTGCACAATGCCTGTAGTACCATCATTTTGAGGAGCTGTCGCATCCCCATTTGCATCATCAGCACATCCAGCAAGTAAGCCAATGGCAAACACACTTATCAGCGCAAGTAGTGTAATTTTTAGCAAAAGTCGAGCATTCTGCATCTTGTTTCCTTTCCATGCAGCAAAATAATAAACAATGATATTCGATGCCTATATCTTACTATCAAGCAGGCAGCTGCGCTAGATGCGTAAAGGCAAATTGCTGTCCTGCAAGTCCCTAAAATTGAGGCCTGCCCCTAACGAACAGCGATTGCCTCAATTTCAAACAAGGCTCCTAGTGGCAATTCCGCTGCAGCAACACAAGAGCGCGCTGGCGGATTATCAGGAAAATACCCTGCGTAGATTTCATTCACTGCAGCAAAATCGCTCATGTTCTTTAGAAATACTGTAGTTTTAACTACGTTTTCAAAGCTCATACCAGCCTCATTTAAGATTGCTTCTAAGTTAGCAAAGGCCTGAATGGTTTGCTCTTCAACAGTTTCCTTTAATTGTCCTGTTGCTGGATCAGCACCAATTTGTCCAGAAGTGTACTGTACGGTGTCGTCTAAAAGCACAGAATGCGAGTAAGGACCAACTGCTGCAAACGCTTTGTCTGAGTTAACGATTTTCTTTTCCACACTGTTCTCCTTATTTGTTGCCCTATGTTCTACACTGTTCCATTTATCTATCTAGAAAAAGACTACAGAAATCACAAACAGAATAATAATACCTACCTGCACTATGGCTTTTGCCAAAGTGCTTGTCAAAAACGATACTACCGTTATTCCTGCCAGCCTAAATGCTTCCTGATAGGTTTTCTGATGCAACATTTCTGTAATAAATACTGCTGCAAAGGGAACGAAGATTAGCCCAAAGGGAGGAAAGACAAAAGCTCCAACAATTATCGCAAGTGGTCCGACTCTCCCGCTCCACTCTGAGCTATCTGCTTTTTCTAAGAATAATTTGTTCGCAATAATATCTGATACAAAGATGAAGATCGAGGCTACCACCAGAACTGCCCAAAAGAACCATCCCAGCTGTCCGTCGCCGATGCCAAGGTGATAGATCAGTGCCGCTGCCCACAGAAACGGTACTCCCGGAACGACAGGAAATATCAGTCCGACAAAGGACAGGGCAAAGCAGGCGACTACCAGAATCCATAGTAAAATTTGTAATACTGTAACTTCCATAAATTAGTTATCACCTTCGTTAAGTAGGCGCAGCTCGGCAGTTTCAAATCCTAGCAAGTTGCGCCCCGTTTCGTCTGTTTCAAGAAAGAGTGTACCTTCAGCATTCGAGGATTGCTGTATCAGTAAGAATCTTTGGTCACGGACGCCCTCTAATGGATATACTCCCATGCCTAATTGCCAGCGCTCATCTTCTTGCTCAAAGCGCGTCCAATAGGCAAAATTTTCTGCATATCCTGTAGTGTGGTTTGTAAAAGTTAGGACTCCCCCGGGCATGATGTCAAGCTCGATAAAATAATCACCGGCTTGTCCGCTCCATGTTCCCACATGAGGATCAAAGACTTGAAAGTCATCTTGACATCCGCCCATGCCTAGCAGAAAAAAGGCGAATACGCATGAGAGCAAAACCACGAGTATGCTTCTAAAGTAAGTCACCCATCTAAGGTATCACACTGGCAGCAATTGGAAGCGTACCTTAGGCTGTTTTGTGTCTATATGCCACGGATAATATTGTAATATCCAGATGCGCACATCAAGACAACGGCGGCTGCGATAATCCACTTATTTGCCAGAGCAGAGTTAAACTGTTCAATAGCATTCTTGCCTGCAAAGGCATCAAGCAATGCGCAAACAAAAAATATCACCGCCCCTATCACCAGGGGCAGGAAAAGAATATTCATCGTTATTGCGCCCCAAAAATTAAGCTGACTTGCCATGACAAATGCTCTGGTGAGGCCACATCCTGGGCAAGGTATGTCTGTGATGAGCCTAGAAATACAGGGTACTCTAAACGGTGTAAGTGCGACAATTGTAAAGACCAGCGCGCCTACGCCATAAGTCACTAGCACTTTCTGTGCATAACGCTTACGTATAGCGGCGAGCTGGTCTTCCATAATGCTCTACCTAAATAGCTGGGCTTGCTAGATTATCTAGCAACCTGCATAAATAGTTCGTAGTTTCTTTCTTTTGCACGCTTCTGAGCTGAGAAGATATCAATAATCCACCAAACGCCACATGCACCAAGCGTAAGTAGCTTGACAACGCCTAGTCCCGTTTGACCAAGCATAAATCTATCAACACCAAATTCGCCAACAACAATCGCGATAATAAGCATCATTTTAGGATCCTGAAGCTTTACGCCTGCAAGTGCGTCAATTCTTTCGTCATTCATGCTATTAACTTTTTCCTTAACCGCAGGAAAGTGCTCCGGCAAAAAGTTTTCGGCGTTAGCCATAATCCATGCATCTGCTCTACTACTCATATGATAGTACTCCTTCTATTGTTAAAAAATTTTGAAAATCATAGGTTCGATGGCAGGTTTCATCCCAAATACCTCACCCTCATAGATTTCCGCTTACAATCTACATAGTATAGCATTTTTGTAGAACCAACTTACTGAAATTGTCATTTATTGCCTTTATTGCAATTGGCTACCTCATTAGCAGCCCTTCACCTGGAAATCTGCCGGCAACATCTACCTCTCTGCGAAGTGCGCTAACAGGCTGAACCTGCGCTATAATTGAGATATCCGATGTTTTAGGAAAGAGGTGTTTCTCATGTCTTACCTCGTCGACTTCGCTAAGGTCTCTACTGTTGGTCTAAAATCTTCACCTGTTGCCCCTGCTTTAGCGGGCTTACGCGCAAACGAAGCTCGGTATTTTCACAACAAGTATGACCATGATTTTGTCACTGTTCCTGCTGACGAAAACCCTGATATCCTTGCATACGTTAACAATATTTTGAAGACTGAGCGCGATATTGTCTTCTCAGCGAAACCTTTAGAAGTCAGCCAATTCGAAACTGCGGGAATCAAGTTTACCTATGTCTTTTATCAAGACGGGTTAGTTCTAAATGTTATGTACAGCATAGATGACGCTAAGAAACGTGCAGTTGGCTTGAAGCTGTCAGAAGGCATGGCTATACCTGCTGAATTAGCTGATAAATTCAAGTTTGCGCATCAAAAGTCCAAGCTTGCTGGCACCATCAGAGGATCATTCTTCGTCATCAAAGGCGAATACTAGCCTCTACTATTTTCACTTATTTCCCGTAGTACGCCTTGAGGTATATTTCCTTCATTTCTTCCATCAGAGGATAGCGAGGATTTGCTCCCGTGCACTGGTCGTCAAAGGCTTGCTCTACCATATCGTCAAGCTTTGCTAAGAACTCATCTTCTGCAACGCCGTAATCTTTGATAGATGCCTCAAAGCCAATAGTCTTCTTTAGCTTTTGAACTTCTTTGATCAGGCTATCTGTTTTTTCTGCGTCAGTTTTGCCTGACAGCCCCATGAAGGTTGCGATTTCTGCGTAGCGCTCAATTGCCTGCGGATACTTGTACTGTGAAAACGCTCCCATTTTTTGCGGTCTATCTGTTGCGTTAAATTCCATAACCTCGCAGATAAGCAGGGCATTTGCTGTACCATGCGGGATGTTGAAAAACGCGCCCAGCTTATGTGCCATCGAATGACAAATACCGAGGAACGCATTAGCAAACGCCATGCCAGCAACAGTCGAGGCATTAGCCATCTTTTCACGCGCCTCTTCGTTATTGCCGTCAGCGTAGGCTACTGGCAGATAATGCATGATGTTCTTAATAGAAGTCAGTGCAAGACCGTCAGTATAGTCGCTTGCAAGCATTGACGCGTAAGCTTCTAGCGAATGGACAAGCGCATCAATACCCGATACTGCAGTCAGCGACTTTGGCATGCCCATCATAAGGCCGACATCAATAATCGCAATATGTGGCATAAGCTCATAGTCGGCAATAGGGTACTTTATGCCGGTCTCTTCATCGGTAATAACGGCAAAGGGTGTTACCTCACTACCCGTTCCTGCAGTAGTAGGAATCGCGATAAGATTTGCCTTACTTCCCATCTTTGGATAGGTCACGATTCTCTTGCGAATGTCCATGAAGCGCGTTGCTAAGTCATGGAAGTCAGCATCAGGGTGTTCGTAAAGTGTCCACATGATTTTTGCTGCGTCCATAGGGGAACCACCACCCATGGCAATGATGCAGTCAGGTTCAAACTCACTCATGGCCTGTGCGCCCTCTTTTGCTGATTTCAACGTAGGATCAGAGTGCACATTAAAGAAGGTAGTATGTCTAATGCCCATTTCATCTAGCTTGTCGTTGAGGGGCTTCGTGTAGTCGTTCTTATAGAGGAACTCGTCGGTGACAATGAAGACTCTCTTTTTGTCGTAAACATCTTTGAGCTCGCTTAGCGCAACATCAAGCGACCCTTTTTTGAAGTAAACCTTTTCAGGAGTTCTAAACCACAGCATATTTTCTCTTCTTTCAGCAACAGTTTTGATATTTAGCAGATGCTTTACGCCAACATTTTCAGACACCGAGTTACCACCCCAAGAACCGCAGCCCAAGGTCAGCGATGGTGCTAACTTAAAGTTATATAAGTCGCCAATGCCGCCTTGCGCAGAGGGAGTGTTGACCAGAATCCTGCAGGTCTTCATTGCGTTTTCAAATCGGGTCAAGTCATCACTTTCATAGGTGTCAATGTACAAAGATGCCGTGTGCCCGAAACCACCGTCGCGAATCAGCCTGTCAGCCTTTGCGATAGCCTCGTCAAAAGTTTTGTACCGATACATTGCCAACAAGGGCGACAGCTTTTCGCGCGAGAACTCTTCTGAGGGCTCGACACTTTCTACTTCACCAATCAGCACCTTTGTGTCTTCGGGAACTTTGACCCCAGCAAGCTCTGCAATCTTTGTTGCGGGCTGTCCCACGATTTCTACGTTCAGCCTGTCGTCTATGACCATTGTTTTTCTGACTTTTTCTAGCTCTGCAGGTGTCAGGAAGTAACAGCCTCGCAGCGTATACTCTTCTTTTACTGCGTCGTAGATAACGTCATCAACAATCGTGGACTGCTCTGATGAGCAAATCATTCCGTTATCGAAAGTCTTTGAAAGGATTATCGAGCTTACTGCCATCGGTATATCTGCCGATTTGTGGATTATTGCAGGTACGTTTCCAGCACCAACTCCGATTGCTGGCTTACCTGACGAATACGCTGCTCTAACCATGCCTGAGCCACCCGTTGCAAGCGTCAAATCTGCGCTGCTCATGGTTTCAGCGGAAAGTTCACGTGAGGGAACTTCAATGCACGCAAAGATGCCCTCTGGAGCACCCGCTTCAACCGCAGCAACGTGAATCACACGAACAGCTTCTGCCACACATTTCACTGCCCTTTTAGGAGGCATGAAGATGACTCCGTTTCTGGTTTTTAACGCAAGCAGACCTTTAAATATTGCTGTAGAAGTAGGATTTGTTGCGGGGATAACTGCTGCAATAAGACCCATGGGTTCTGCGATTTTTCTAATCCCAGCGCTGTGGTCAGACTCAACCACACCGCAAGTTTTTGTATTTTTATACTGATTATAGGTATATTCTGCTGCGTAGTGATTCTTTACCACCTTGTCTTCGACAACGCCCATTCCTGTTTCTGCTGCTGCTATTTTTGCAAGGGGAATCCTTTGCTTGCATGCTGCAAGAGCTACCGCCTTAAAGATTTCATCTACTTTTGCCTGAGAAAAGCTCGCATAGATTTCCTGTGCCTTGCGGACTCTGTCCATCTTTGCTCGCAGGTCGTCTATCGTCTCAACTTCCTGACTGTCTGTCTTTTGCTCGTTCATGTAGCACTACCCTTATCCCTTGCCAGTCCCACTGCGCGACATTTTCGTGTACCGATATTATCCCGATTATTGACCAAATTAGCTATACATATTCTGTTAAAAAATCTTTACAATTAACCCCCTTTTTTAAGTATGCCCAATTGAGCCTGAGATTGCTTGTTGAGTCTGACCATTCAATGACGAAAGGTGTGCAATTACACGCCAAAGGTAGAGTAAATTATTGCGGGGAGAGATTGCTGCGCGCTGTTATTGCTCGTGCTTACTGAAGCAAGTATCTGGCTGTGGTTGTATGCAGTGGCGTGTAGGTTAATCTATCCGCAATACGCTCTGATTGCATTAGCTGAAACTGCTCTACTTGTTGTGAGATGCTTACTCCTAGTAATCCGCCATGAGCAACTTTCTCGTTCAGCACAATTTGGCGCCCCAAAGTCACATGCGGCTTATATTTACGATGTTCCAATTCGATTCCAGCGTCGCGAAGATGCCGTACTAAATCTGCCTGCAACTGCAGCAGGACTTCACTTTTTTTGACCCCTGCCCACCATAAGTCTCCGCTGCGCGGATTTGCGCGCTTAAACTGCCCGATGCCCTCTATTCGCAGCTCGAAGGGGTCAAAGGTCACCGCGTCCATAGCAGCACGTGCCGCAGACAATTGATATTGGTCAGACTCCCCCAAGAACGCAAGGGTCAAGTGTAAGTTTTCTGGCAAGGTGAAAGTTCCACCGATAGAGCGTCTGCGCAGCTCATCGCCTACCGCAGCCAAGTCTCCCCGCACTGCAGCATCGAAATTTATCGCAATGAATAGTCTCATGTCTTTATTTTACTGTAGTCGGCACGTGCTGAGCTGCTACACTATGTAGCAGCAAGCATTGTAAAGTACCCCATTTTCAGCAAGGACGGAATTATATGGACAACGCAGGCATGCGAAAAAAGGCCGCTACCAAATTTGGAATCATACTTTCTGCGCAGGCATCTACCTATCTTCTGCTGCTGGGTGCTGTCTTCGCTATTCGCCCCGAAATAACAAGAAGTGTCAATGAAATAACTGGTGTGACAACTACAAGAATTAGCTATCCCGACTTTCCTCCCGGAACAGAAGTTGTTATCTATCTTCTAATCGCCCTTGTCATAGTGGCAGCGATTACGGGCATCGTAATGTCTGTACTTACCTACAGAAAACACAAAGCAGATATTGGTCAAGCTGGCATACCCGCAGTCATCATTTCCTGCCTAATGCTCATCTTCGGCCTTCAACTGTCAGTGCTAGCCGCCCTGGATGCGGCTCGAATATTATAGCCCTCAAGACTAATTATCTTTCGAAAGGACAATAATGACCACAGTAGGCAAAGCTTCATTTAATACAAAGCTGCAAATCCTGTTCGGAGCTCTTCTTGTAGGTATGGGATTAATCTTTCCAATTTTTATAGCAATGCTCACATTTGAAGCATTTCACCTTGTGTGGCCCTTGGCAATTGGTGGAAGCATTTACCTTTTAGCCGTGCTCATATCAAGTGCGATAGTTACTGTCATGGGCAAAATTCACATGGCCTTTCCCTTTGTTGCTACCTTCCTTGCTTTAAACGGCATGAGCCTCATCTTTGTTCTGCAACTTATGTGAGCCAAAAGTAACCGAGGGAGCAGACCGCTAGAACCAGTGTTTTTGATTGGCAATGTAGAGCTGGTCAAACTCCTCATCGCTTTTTGTCAGATAAATTATGCCCTCAATAAGACCTACAATGCCAGGAATCCATGCCCACAATGCCCCAATTAGCACCGTGCTCATAATCCAGCCAGATGCTGTCAAGGCAACCATCATTATGCCCGGCGTGTTGTAACCTAGGTAAAATTTATGAGCTCCAACAGAACCCAAAACTATCGCAAGTAAGGCTGCGACCGTTCTGTTCTTTTCGCCTGTGGTTAAAGTGCCAAACCCTGACGAAGAGTGCACAGGGTAAATTTCTGTGGCCTCGCTGTCCGAAGGAAGAAAGTCGACGCGTTGACCTTTGCGAGGATTATCTATTGCTCGCCACTGACCAGGGTTAAAGTTGTACCTATCTCCGTTTTCGCCCGTTATTACGCCTGGATTGCCTTGAAATGAAACTTCTAATATTGTGCCCTGCATAAAGGCTCCTCTCTGTTGCTGGCAGATGTCAGCAACTTACACTGAATGCTCTCATCAATCCTTTGTTTAAATACCATGTTTAAGCTGGTGAATTATTTTCGCATCTAGGCATTAACGCAAAGCTAAAGCAAGATTAAAGCAGGATTAAAAGATGATTAAAGAATGATTAAAAAGTACTAAATTGTGCACTGTGACACAGGCAAAGCACTGGTATTATGGTTACAATCAAATTAGTAAATACGGCGAAGGGGAAAGCATGAAAGCATTCAAGGAACTCTCTGCGGTGGAAGCACAAGGACAACTCGCGACGCTGATGAAAGAATATGAACAATTTGCGGCTAAAGGACTCAAGCTAAATATGGCGCGCGGCAAGCCTGCGCCAGAGCAACTTGACCTCTCGACGTCGCTGCTAAGCGCTGTTTCTTCTGAGACCGCCGCCGATGTTTTGAAGGAAGGTACCGCCGATGACCTGCGCAATTATGGCGGGCTCATAGGATTGCCTGAAATGCGCAAAATCATGGCAGACATCATGGATGTTGATGTAGAAGACACCATCGTTTGTGGCAATTCAAGCTTGAACGTTATGTACGATATGATTTCTCAAGCATTCTCGCACGGCGTTGCCGGACAAGCTGCCTGGGCAAAACTTGCCGAGCCGGTAAAATTCCTCTGTCCTTCTCCAGGTTACGACCGTCACTTTGCCTTAACTGAATACTTTGGCATCGAAATGATTCCTGTGCCGCTGGGCGCAGATGGTCCCGACATGGATATAGTCGATCAATACGTAAATACAGACGCGTCGATAAAGGGTATCTGGTGCGTGCCGAAATACTCAAACCCAACAGGCACCGTTTATTCCGATGACACCGTGAAGCGACTTGCCGCCCTGAACCCAGCTGCTGCCGACTTCCGCATTTACTGGGATAACGCCTATGCGGTGCATGACTTTGAACAGCCAGGAGAAGCCCTACTTAGCCTAAAGACTGCTTGCAATGAAGCTGGCAATGACAATATTTGGTATATGTTTTCTTCAACTTCAAAGGTGACTTTTGCAGGCTCAGGCATTTCGGCGCTGGCCGCGTCACCTGATAATCTTGCAGAAATCAAAGGTCGTCTGTCACTACAGACCATCGGTCCTGACAAGCTAAACCAGCTGCGCCATGTACTGTTTTTGCGCGATATGGATGGAGTGCGTGCACACATGCAAAAGCATGCAGAAATTGTAGCGCCGAAATTCAATATCGTACTACGTGCGCTTGATGAAGGTCTTGCTGATCTGGACATCGGCACATGGACGCGCCCAAAAGGTGGCTACTTTATCTCGTTTGATGGCTTGCCCAACACCGCAAAGCGAGCAATCAGCCTAGCAAAAGATGCCGGCATGGTACTTACGGGAGCAGGAGCTACTTATCCGTATGGCAACGACCCCGAAGACGCCAACATCAGGCTCGCGCCGACCTATCCTCTTGCCGAAGAACTAGAAGACGCTAGCAAGCTCTTTGTGCTTTGCGTAAAAATTGCTTCACTGGAGGCACTGCTCGCATAGGCACAGCATAGGCATAATCTTAGTATAGTCTGTGCACAACCTAATAAGTTGCAATGAAGAATGCTTGACTGGCAATACCTGCGGCAACAATTACTAACAGTAGTACGACAACGGTATTTTCCTGCATGCGCTTTGCTATGAAAAGGCCAAGAACGCCACCCAGAATACTTCCTGGCAGCACATACACCAGAAGCGAAAAATCAGCAAACCCGTTGACAGTGTACTGAACCAGCGACGCGGCGGACGCAAGCATTACAACAAACAAGCTTTGCACCACGGCCTCTTTTGGCTTTGAGCCAAAGAGGTACATCAAGGCAATCATTAACATAAGGCCGCCGCCAATACCAAAGAGCCCTGCAGTAACGCCGACCACAAGTCCAGTTCCAATCTTCAACCACGGGTTAGAAATACTGCGGACTGAAAAGTGCTTTTTTGCAATGAGCAAGGCGCCAATAGCCATCAAAAACAGAATGAAAAGAATGCTCACCGTTACGGGCCCCAAAAAGGACAAAATGTATGCCCCCGCAAAAGCACCAGCGATACTACCCACAGCCAAAAGACCTAGACTGCCCATTTCAATATCTGTTTTCCACACACGTCTGGTCACTATACTAAAGCACGACATAACGAAAACAGACGCTGCCGAAGTAAAGGTCGCAAGGCCGACATCAAAGCCCATCACCGTCAGTGCAGGCCTTATAATGAGGCCACCGCCAATGCCTGTCAGCGACCCCACCGTTGAGGCAAACAGTGCGACAAGAAAATAAAGCACATTTATCCTTTCGGCAAGCTAGTTACAGTCTGTACGGCAGTCATCTAACAGCCTGCTCTTCCAGCAGAAAGTCAACAATATTACGATGTTCAATTCCATCCTCTGAGTCTCGCAGCAACATGCGCTCTGCGGATAGAATTGTTTTGGGATGATTGTCTGATATTGCTTTTAAGGGAGCAAACTCTCTATTGCGAACAGTCTCATCCGTCATTAATTTAGTAACCTGATAGTAATGGAGTTCACCGGGTTTCTCCGCCACAAAATCTACCTCGAGTGCATTATACTTTCCTATACTTACCTTATAGCCTCGTCGCAACAATTCAAAATATACGACATTTTCTAAAGATTTCCCCTCAAGTGACGCCTGTGACCCCTGCAGTAAAGTCCGCAAGCCTAAATCAGCTATGAAAAATTTATTATGCGTTTTCATAAGTCCCTTGCCACGCAGGTCATTCCTGCGGGATCGATAAAACAAAAACGCCTCTTCTAGGGCACGTAAATAATTATCGACTGTATCTGTACTTACTGACCTGCCAGAACTAATAAGGTAATCTGCTATCCCTTTGGCAGTAACAAATGAACCGATATTGTCAGCCAAATAGCGAACTATCTTATCAAGCAGATCGACATCCCTAAAAGCATTAAGTGCAATAACATCTTTGACGATAACCGTATTAAGTATTCCACTTAAATAATTGCTATAGACTAGTTCTGTGTCTGGCAAGTCAGCAAGTCCTGGAAATCCACCCCAGCGCAAGTACTGATGAAAATGCTTCTCTGTGATAACTACGTCGTCAAAAGATGTCTCGCCTTGAAATTCTAGATATTCCCGAAAAGACAAGGGGAACATACTTAGCTCTACATAGCGACCTGACAAAAGTGTTGCCAAAGGCCCACTTAGTAACTGCGCATTCGAGCCAGTAAGGTACAAGTCGTTATCGCGATTAAGACGAAGTGAATTTACTACCCGCTCCCACCCGTCAATACGCTGAACCTCATCTAGCAAAAGATATGTCTTTGGATGGATTTTCTTGGCAGCGTGTATCTCTTCGGTCAGATAATCAAATAAAAGTTCGTGCGTGTTCACTTTTGCGAGAGCATAATCTTCAAAATTTATATGAACAATTGCCCCCTGTGGAACCCCATCTGATATCAAGAAATCGCGAAATAATGCGAGCAAAGAAGATTTTCCGCATCGCCTTACACCTGTTATCACCTTTATTAGCTCGGCAGTGTCTTTCCACTGAATTATTCTTCCTAAATAGTGCTCGCGCTTTTTCATTCTTGTAGCCTTTCCAAAAGGGAATATATTTCTATTATACTAGAAATTATAAATCAAAATCATATTTTTTCTATTATACTAGAAATTATTAGAAATGTATTGCCTTTTACGCTTACGCCGCGCGTTGTTACATTGCCATTCCGCTTTACTAATCGGCAGAGGAGTCTGTCCAATACAGTAGGATGCACGTTGATGCTTGCTGATATTATTGTATTGTAGCCTTCGTGCGCTGGCTATAGAAAGGTGCTAGCCATAAAAACGCTCCACCAACATATTGTGATACTGGGGTTTCGGATTGCTTTGCTTGCCATAGCTATTGTACTTTTTGCAGCGAGCGGCAGTGGGGCACTGGACTATAATCGACTGTTTGAGCCTGGCACACATCAAATCTTTCTCTGGATAATCTGGATTGTCTTGGCTGTCGGCATACTGTCTCGAATTGTGCCCAACACGCGTATTTCTCTAGGTTCTCGCAAGCATTTTGCCTGCACTTATGAGCCTGCTGCAACGCATGACTTCAGTCTTCAAGAAAAACATGCTCTTCGCAAGAGCATGAACAAGGGTGCCCTGTTAAGCATTTTATCGTGGTTCGCAATAACATCTACAGCACTTCTTGCACTTTACTTTTTTGGAGTACTCACCCCTGCGATAGTCCTTATCATTGCACTTATCTTTGGTGCTCTGGATCGCATTTTCGTCACGATACTTTGCCCTTTCCAAAGGCTGTTCATGAAGAATCGATGCTGCATTGTGTGCCGCATATATAACTGGGATCACTTGATGATGTGTCTTCCTTTGGTGTTATTCCCCAGCTTTTTCTCACTGACCCTTGCCGGTCTTGCCATTGTTGCTGTCACACAATGGGAGCTGGCCTTATGGAAAAATCCACAATTCTTCTCTGTGGAAACAAATAGAAATCTTCGCTGTGGCTCATGCACAGAAAAGCTATGCCAATTCAAAAACTTAGGAGGCTGACCAGTTGCTAAAGAGGGGTGCAAAGTTAACGCAATCTAGCTACGCTATCTTAGTAGCCATATTTTTACTGTCATTGCCCATCATGGGCTTCATTAAGGTATACGCCATCTTTGCTAGAGGCTACGTACTTTGGCTTGCTCCCTGGCTTCTGTCACTTGCAGGTGATTTCCTTTTGCAAGCTGAAGGAATTGTCGCTACTACCATCATTTTTGCAATTGCCGCTGCACTTCAAAACACGCTAATTGGCTGGATATACTTGCGCTACAAAGATTCATCGAAACTTGTTCGCATTGGCGGTCAAGTCTTTGCCGGGGCCGTTACCCTCATAGTGCTCTTAATTTTTCTGCGGCACTACATAAGCTTTGGACAGCTCTTCCCTCAACCACCTATCAGATAACTACGCTCTTCTGCGAGCCATGCACATAGCACAGCCCACCATCACTGCAGCTAAGGTGAAATAGAAAACGGCAAGCCAGTTGAACATGAAAACGAATTGAAAAGCACACCACATCATGATTAAGGCGTTTGCAAAAATTGCTACGTGGTACTGCGACGCGGTGCGCCTGATTAGCATAATTGCTGCTGTCGCGTTTGGGACACAGAGCACCAATAGCATGGCTATGCCTATCCACAACAGGTCTTGAAAGAAAATCTGAGCAAAAGGGAATGCAGCAATAACAGGAATCAATTCCTCCGCAGCCATAAGACTGCCATCAGGAGCAACAATAAGTAGCACTCCACACACAAGTGCAGACACTGCATTGATTATGCTCACAGAGAGCAAAAAAGGACGTATGGTTCGTTCTGTCATAAAATCATTCTATCAAACGCCCTGCCAACAACAAGAGCAACAGCTAGTTGCTGGTTAGCACAGAGCAGTCCTGCGCACAAATCAACAAGCGATAACACAAGCCGATTTAACGCAAAAGGCGGAGAACACTCCCCGCCGAAATGTGTCATCTGATACATCTCTGTGGCAGTACCACGCCCTACTTGAGATGCTTAACAAACGACAGGCCAATGATTAGCGCTGCAAATACTGCAAATGCAAAAATTGACCATCCTGCACCTCCATCAATGGCAAAAACAAAGAGACTTGAAAGGCCTCCTCCCAACAATGCTGGGAAACATAGATATATTCGAGATGTATTTAGCAATCGCTCCTTGGTGGAATATCCAGGCTTTGGATCTGTTCCCAGTAGCATTTTTTCTATCTCAACGACCCGCTGATGATATCTTCGGTACCCTCTTTTTTGAGTGAGAATATACAAAGAAACAAACAAAGAATAAACGACAGCAAAAGCTGATGCCGGTGCTTGAATAGAACTCAGATTGACATTGACCGCGGTGGCTCCAATAGATACGCTCGCTAAAGAGCCCACTATCGCTACATACCACTTAAGCACCGAATCCCACTTGTCTTCAAGATGTTTGAGGTAGCTCCATTTGGCATTATATTCTTCTATAAGAAATTTTTCATTCACGATAATACTCCCCTGTGATTAGCTCAATTAGCAGTACTGCATAAAAACAATATGCAAAGCAGAGAATCAATAAGCTGGGTCAGAAGATGACCTATGCATTTTCAATATCTCAAATTTCGTTGCAGGTCTAATAGTAAACTCACATGAAAAGAATCCGCCGCCCTCAAGTTTACCTATAGACAATTTTCTTGACAAGTCATAGTCAATCTCTACAGCATCCTGCAGAAACCTATCTTCAGCCTTTCAATATCCCTAATAAGTCGGGATGTTTTGCCATTGCCATGCACTAAGGTTACCCATGCATTGGGATCGTGAAATTCCTTGATTGCACTCCCACGAGCTCGCATCAAACAAAATGCTGGGCACTCTCTTTCACCTTTAAACAATCTTTGCCTTGTTATGAGCACAGACGTCTTTCTGCACATATATACACCTCATCACTCTTTGATAGCTAACTATCCTATTATTCTTTCCTGAAAACCTTATCATCTTGTGCTGCACAGATCAACGATGCAGAGTTCGGCGATTCCCAGCCATCTCCTTCTAAGGCAACTATGAATTTGCTCCCACCTCATCAATCTAAGCTATTATGGCAATTTCACGTTAGAGCATAGCGCACAAAATCACACACCTAAACAGCAATTCCGCGAGATTGAAGCCAAAGGAACGTCAAATGATCCATCTGGTCAAATATCTGCAAGTGGCAATAGCAACAGCTAGTTGCTGGTTAGCGCAGAGCAGTCCTGCTATTCTGATAGTTCCTGTTGTTATTGAATTCTAAGGTGGTACACATGGAAACCAAATTAGCGCTGGCGCAATTTCGCAAGAACCTTGGACTAACCCAAGATGAACTGGCAGAAAAACTATTCGTAACCCGTCAAGCAGTTTCTCGCTGGGAAACGGGAGAAACAACGCCTAGTATAGACACTCTCAAGCTTATGTCCAGCACATTTCATAGGTCTATCAATGAATTAATTGGAGCACCGGAGGCCACTATTGTCTGTCAAAGTTGCGCCATGCACTTAAAAGCCTTCGAAGATTTCGGCACAGAAGCAGATACTGGCATCAACGTCGATTATTGCTTGCACTGCTACAGCGGTGGAGGATTTACCGGAAACCCAAGCATGAACGAAATGGTTGAGATTAACCTAGGCTACCTTGACCACTGGAATACAGAACAAGGAACTAGCTACACGAAAGATGAGGCTCGCGCTATCCTGACCGAGCACCTCGCTACTTTAAAGCGATGGAAAACACCTAGCTCAGAATAAAGCTAGGAGCATACCACTACAAATTACAAAGGCCCAGCCAACACTGGGTCTTTTGCTATCGAAGTGTCAACCTGCACGTCCCTGTGGCACATCGCAAACTTGGTTTATGGCGCACGCTCAAAAAAGTAGACTTTGCATCAAGCATGCATTACAATTTTTGTGTTCGTTCCTCACCTCTTCAACAGGTTCGGAACCACATTTACATTCTAAATTGGGGAGCAAAGGTGTATGAACAAATTATCGTCCTTACGTAACATTGGGGAAGAACTTGAGAAAAAGTTAGAAGCTGTCGGCATTGAAACAGTAGAAATGCTTGAAGAAGTGGGGAGCAAGGGAGCTTTCGTGAGGATTAAATCATATTATCCAAACGTGTGCTTAGTCCATCTGATGGCACTAGAAGGTGCTATTTCCGACATAGAATACAATCACCTTCCTGATGACGTACAAAGAGACTTGAAAGAATTTAGCAATAATTTCAAGTAAACGTAGTAAGCACTCTCAAATCTAACACCGGAAAGAAAGGTGAAAAGCACCACAAGTGGAGGTTTCCCACCAAAGCGTATCACTTAATTATGTGTCAAGAGAACCGTCCCCATGGCGCACCCATGGCGCATGTCTCTTAACCCCAGATTCCCACCTGCAGTTTTCCAACTGGGTCAGCACCTGATTCATAGGCAGCTTGATCTTTGTACAGAAAAATAGTCCACCCGTCAGTTTCAGACCAGACATCAGACCACGGATTATCATTTTGCTCTGCTACATAATAGTAAATCACTCCACTTCCTGCTAGAAATATTTCCCCCATCGAATGCTCAAACATTATGTAATGCTCACTAATGTGAAGACGCGCTTCGCCAGCATCTTCCCAAATTGCTCCTAGGTCAGATATTCCGTTTGTAATAATTGCAGAGCCAATACCATCCGCTTCTCCTGATAGTCGGATTTCTCCGAATGGCTCTCCACCAAATTCGCGAGCAGCATCAGCCACGCTCATGCCTTGCAAAGACATAAAATCAAAGATTCTTTCACTGTGAACGATTTCTGCAGGTGGTTCAACGTCGTAGATATCGGCATCTTGCTCTGAAATCTCCACTACCTCAGTTGACTCTACAGGCATCTCTTCTGCTTCAGCTACTTCGTTTGGAGGGCTACACGCTACCAGTAGAGACATCATCACAATACAAAGAATAACGATATACAGCCTTTTCATTGCAACCCCTTCATGTGGCAACCAATTCAACCCAACTAGCAAGCGTTTATAAGTCTAGCAGAATGAAAAAATTGAAAAACCCAGCGCTAGGCTGGGCTGCTAAGTTGAATCATTGTGCCTTGGTGGCGGTCTCGATAATCACGATTTTCCAGGATAATGAAAGCGAGCCACAAAATCAGAATCATGATAGCTGCGCACGCAAATACCATAAGCACTGCTTGAAATTGTTTACGGTTCATTCTGCATCCTCCAAAAAAGTTTGCTTTTTACGGTTTCTGACAAAGCAGAAGTGGTGAAGAGTGTTGCGACGCTTAGACAAAGCTAAGCGAGCAATAGTCTGAGCCGCTTATGCACAGTCAGAAATTGTAAAAAGTCTTCTGTGGTGTTGGCAACGTCCTATTCTCCCACACCACTACGGTGTAGTACCTTCGGCGCTGAGGAGCTTAACTTCCGAGTTCGGAATGGGATCGGGTGTACCCTCCTCGCCATA
>Ga0123355_10000571_pt1 | contig 49608 bp, 37 predicted proteins | sample TergutEmb28metaG_3_FD_89872 | JGI IMG/M metagenome (GOLD analysis project Ga0123355, IMG submission 89872) | Embiratermes neotenicus P1 segment gut microbial communities from Petit-Saut dam, French Guiana - Emb289 P1 | ecosystem: Host-associated > Arthropoda: Insects > Digestive system > Gut ...
ACGAGTTTTTGGCTACTGTCCAAACATTTTTTCTGCGGCCAAACTGACCTTTGGTCAATTTCAATGCTTTTTTTCTACGTGCCCTTGCGGCAACGACATTTACTGATCTTGGCATGTTTTTTTTTGTTTTTTTTCTGTTGAGTGTCCCGTTTCAAGGGGAACTTTACCGGACTCAACGAGAGGTTAATACTCAGTAGATACGCAATGCATTGCGTATCTACCCATTCGGGTTAAACACAAAGCATGAGCCTTACATTTTTCACATCTGAAGGGTCAACGATCGTGCTGTACGTCAAATTACGTTTGCGTTTTGTTGATTTTTTAGTCAAAATGTGACTTTTGTAAGCATGCTTGCGCTTGATTTTTCCCGTACCGGTGAAAGAAAAGCGTTTCTTTGCAGCCGATTTTGTTTTCATCTTAGGCATTTGCTTAACGATTTTTTTTGTTTTGTTTTTAACATTTTCCCTTTTTAGGGGGTGCAAAGATACGAAAAAAAAATGATAATTACAAATTTTTTTAGGTAGGGGTCGAAAATTTTCGATCCCTACAGTTAATGTCGGTAGGCATGCTCAATATTTGCTCCGATAAATCTAAGAATCTGCCTACTTTCAGTATCTAGATCGAGATTTTCTGCATATTCGAGAACTTGAGCGTAATTAGCATAAATTGCAGCGTTATCCGCCCTTGCTCCGGCAACAACGAAACCTACAAGCATAAGTACTTGCTCTCGAGAAAAAGGATCTGCTTGCCGCATTGCTTCAATAAAAAGTGCGATGTCCTCTTGGAATACATGCATAATTTTAGAACCTACGGCCGTACTCTCGGCAGTTGCCCAAAGGTCAAACAACGCAATCAATTCCACCGAATTCCTTGGTAAATCGGTAACTATGCCGAATGGCCAATCATCGAGCCCACCGAAATCGTAAACATTCGTAAAGCCCAAGAGGGCTAGCCTTTGAGCGGCATCGGCACTTCGGAGACCTCTTTGACAATATACTAGAATGACGATGTTTTTATCCGAAATCTCATTTGCCGCACGATGCGTGATTTCGTCATGGGGGATACATATTGCGCCGGGTATATGCCCTTGAGCAAATTCTCTAAGCGAACGCGCATCGACAATTACAAAATTGTCAAGCGTATTCATCATGGTGTGTGCTTGTCCAGCGGATATTGTTGTAACGGACGGCGATGCACAGCTAGCAGGAAGGCTTGCTGCAACTAATAACATAAAAGAGCAGATGATTTTTTTCATTTTTTTTTGTGGATATTTAACTGTTCGATACAGCAAAGATACAAATTTTGTCGGTAACTTCAAGTCCAAAATTTGCTTTTTTTGAGATTTTTTTGTACCTTTGCAGAATTATATGGCAAAAAAAGCAAAATACATTTTTGATTTTCGTACACTATCGGTAAAGGAAGAGCGAACGAGCAAAAAAGAAATTTTCAAAAAAATTTTCTCTTTTGTATCTGCGATTATTGTTTTGTTTACTATGGCTGTATTTTTCACGGTTCACATCTTGGAATCTCCGGAAGAACGTCGATTGAGACGCGATTTGGAACAAGCTCGGTTTCAATATAGCCAGTTAGATAGAAGGATTGAATTTCTTTCTCAGGTTTTGATGGACATCCAAACGCGTGACGAAAATCTGTATCGCATTATCTTTGAAGCTGAGCCGCCAACAAGAAATCCACTCCTATTAGGTGGTGAAACCCACGAGTTATTTCGAGAGAATTCAATGGCTGATGTAATCATTAACACTTCTGTTCGAATTGATGATTTGATGACACGTATGTACTCACAGTCTATCTCGTTTGATGATGTTTACGAAATGGCAAGAAACAGAGAAGCTATGCTTGCTTCTATGCCTGCAATTCTCCCTGTAAACCTGCACCGGACACGGCTAGTTTCAGGATTCGGACCCAGAATAGATCCTATTTTTCGAACTCGCCGAATGCATCAAGGAGTTGACTTTGCCGGACCACTCAATACGCCCATTTATGCCACCGGAAGCGGTGTTGTAACAATATCAGGATCAGCCCCGCGTGGTTATGGCGGTTATGGAACTATGGTTAAGATCGATCATGGGTTCGGATTTCAAACCTTGTATGGACACTTGAACCGAGTAAATGTTAGAGTAGGACAGCGAGTCAATCGAGGCGATGTTATCGGATTTATGGGAACCACAGGTCGTTCGGTTGGAGTCCACCTACATTACGAGGTGTGGCGTCACGGTGAAAGAGTCAATCCTGTGTTCTTCTTTTTCCAAGATATAACCCCGGAAGAATATTTAGAAATTCTCGAAAGAGCCAGCGAAGTCAATCAAATGATGTCGTAATTATGGAATCCGCAAAAATGTTCTATACCATTGGTGAAGTTGCCGATATGTTTAAGGTTAACACGTCGCTGATTCGCTTTTGGGAAAAGGAATTTGATGTGATCAAGCCGCAACGGAACAAAAAGGGAAATCGATTATTTACGGTGTCGGATGTGGATTATTTTCATCAGATTTATCACTTGGTTAAAGAACAAGGCTTTACATTGCAAGGGGCTAAAGACCGCTTAAAATCTAAGATTTCGGAAGACACAGATGCAAAATTTGAAGCTATAAAAACACTCAAACACATAAAAACATTTTTGCTGGACTTAAAAGAAAACCTGTAATATGCTCATCAATTCAATCATTTGGGACTTTGATCCTGTAGCATTTTCCATTTTTGGGCGTGAAATTCGCTGGTATGGGCTGATGTTTGCCACAGGATTTGCATTCACGTTTTGGCTGTGTTTGTGGATGATGAAAAGAGAAAAAAGTGACGTAACCATTCCTGACACTTTGTTGTTTTACTTGGCAATTGCCACGATTGTCGGTGCACGTTTGGGACATTGTTTTTTCTATGAACCGGCACACTACTTGGCAAATCCTATCGAAATCTTCAAAGTGTGGAGAGGCGGATTAGCCAGCCATGGTGCGGCAATTGGAATCTTAATAGCGTTGTATTTTGCAGCAAAAAAACATAAAAAATCGTTTTGGTACATGACCGATAGGGTTGTGATTTTTGTAGCCATAACGGGCGTTTTAGTGCGTTTAGGAAATTTGTTTAATTCCGAAATTTACGGACATGAAACCACATTGCCTTGGGGATTTATTTTTGTACGAGCCGGCGAAACAGTTGCAAAACATCCGACACAACTTTATGAAGCATTGAGTTATCTCGTTATTTTCGCAGGCTTGCTGGGATATTACATCAAACAAAATTACAAGCCCAAAGAAGGCGTTTTATTCGGAAGTTTTCTGATTTTGTTGTTTGGTGCACGTTTTGCTATAGAATCTATCAAAAATGTGCAGGTAGGCTTTGAAGAATACATGTTGTTGAATATGGGACAGCTTCTCAGTATTCCTTTTATCTTAGCAGGAATTGTGATTTTGTGGTTGGCGATAAAAAACAAACTTCCCAATTTTCCGAAACCCAAAACCGTTCCTGCCAAAAAGCGTTAGATCATGAATTTTTTGTCGAACTTTAAAAAGCATCCGTACTTCAAGTATTTGACCAATAAATATGTCATAACGTTGATTGTGTTCGCTGTTTGGGTAACTTTTTTTGGTTCGAATAATTTATTGTCTCAATGGAAATTACGCCAGCAACTCAAAGAACGCAGAGCTGAACGCGAGTATTATCGTCGTGAAATAGAAACTAACCGACGAAATATCTATTTTTTAGATAACGATTTGGAGCATTTGGAACGAATTGCACGTGAACAATTTCTAATGAAACGAGACAACGAAGATATTTTCATTTTTATCGAACAATAAAACTTTGCCAATTCAAAAATATTCGAATGAAGAAACTTATAAAGATTGTGTGCACGGTTGCGCTGCTTTCAACCGCTCAAAATGCATCCGGACAACCTGGAGTGCCGATTGTGGAATGGGACGATTTCCCCGCAGTTACAGTATTCACGGGTGTTAACTTTCAGGTATCTCTGAACAGAATATGGCGATTTGAGCCATTTGTAGAAGTGGGGCAACACGCCCAATTTTTTAGAGGAGAATGGTATCGCCAAATTTTTTGGCAAACCAATGTTTCATCGCTAAGTCATTACAATCCGGCTATGTTTAAACGCAGTACAAGTCTTAGATTTGGAACAGATTTTCGGATAACAGCGAACGATCATATCAGAGTGCTTTGTCATTACAGAATGCCAATTGCAGGTGGAAGGATGCGTGCAGACGAATTTGTGTTTTTGTTAGGCTATGTTCGCAAACAAGATTTGACGGCAAGAATGAGCATGGATTTCTCCATTTCGTACGGAATATTAGGCTCACGCCGTCTAATGAATAACCGCAATGTGTCTCTTGGGGGCTATAACTTTACTTCATTAGAGGCAGGGGTTAGGCTGAATTACAACATAACCCCAAATCTCAAATTAAATTTCTGTGTTAGATATTTAGCCAAGTTGGAAGATGTATCTCGCAGTACGCAGATAGAAGGGATAGAACGAACAACACGCAATATAATTACAGCCTCTGTTGGCTTGCACTACCGAATCCCGTTATCCGTCAATGATCGACCACAAAACCATACATTACAGTGTCCTCCCGGACAAAGGAATTGGGGTGGCCCATCAACCGAATTTAATCACCCGAATGCTCCACGTGCTCGTGGCAGAAACCGATAAAAACAAATTGTGATGAAAAAAATAATCAAACTTTTAATTTTACCGCTATTGGTGTTGGCATTTGTTTCTTGCGACTTTCGCGATGGAGAAAGCAATGTTTTAGAAGTAACATTGGAGCAGGCTTCGGCTAATTTGAATGTTGGGGATACTTTGCTATTGTTGGCGGTCATGATTCCTGCCGATGTAGCTAACCCGCACGTAACTTGGTCGAGCAGTAATGATACTGTTGCGACTGTCAGTAGTGCAGGGATTATTACTGCCGTTTCTCCCGGTAGTTCCGTTATTACTGTGAGAACGCAAGATGGTGGACACACAGCCACGAGTACTATAATGGTGAATGCTGTTTCTTCCAACTTTATTCCCGTAACAGATATTACGGGTGTTCCTACAACTGCAATAGCCGGTACACCACTTGAGCTTACCGGTACCGTAGTCCCGAGTAATGCAACCAATCAGATCATTGTTTGGAGTGTTTATGAAGCAGGTACTACCGGAGCGAGCCTTAGCGGTGATACACTCAATACAACTTCGGCAGGCTCTGTGATTGTTCGTGCCACTATTACAAATGGTGCCACAGAGACTATGGATTATACGCAAGATTTTACGATTACGGCTACTCCTGCCTTTGTTCCCGTAACAGATATTACGGGTGTTCCTACAACTGCAACAGTCGGTAGCGCGCTTACACTTACTGGTACAGTAGTTCCGAGCAATGCGACCAATCAGACCATAGTTTGGAGTGTTCAAAACGCCGGTGCTACCGGGGCGAGCCTTAGCGGTGATACCCTTATTACAACTTCGACAGGCTCTGTGATTGTTCGTGCGACTATTGTAAACGGTGCAACAGCGACTACGGATTATACACAAGATTTTACGATTACGGTTAATATGCCTATAACAGGTTGTAATAATAACACCCCGGGTTGGGGTACGAGTTTAGGTACTATAAGTTGGGGGACTATTGGGAGCACAAACGTCGAAAGTGGAACGACCACAGTTCCAGGTACTGGCGACAGACCTACCCAAGTTTGGTCGGGTGCTGTTTTTGCTTCGGCTTGCCAAGATAGAACTACTTTTTCAGGCGGTACGGCAGGTAATTTCAATGCCGATTGTCGTCGTGCTGAGACAGAACTTACGGGTCACTTTTTTTCGTGGTGTGCTGTGATGCGTTTTGCGGATGTACTTTGTCCAGGCGATTGGAGAGTTCCAACACACCAAGATTTTATTAATTTGGATTTGAATTTGGGTGGTAATGGTCAAAATCGTGCGATGTCAGATGTAAACGGTGGTATTGTAAATGGCTTTACCATCGACGAACAACTCCAGTGGTACACTTCTGCCACAGGTTCCCCCTCAAATCCTGAGATTGGTGGTATTTGGGGTGGTGCTCGGTTTACTGGTTTGGAAATCACCCCCGCGGGTTGGAACTCGTTCTACTGGTCCTCTACCGAGGTATCCTCTACCGGTGCACACAACCTGGACTTCGGTGGAGCCCACGTGAACCTGAAGTTCAGTCATAATAAGGCTTTGGGGTTTGCACTCCGCTGTGTTCGTTAGGATTTTGGAACTTTTTTCAGAAGTTATCAACAAAATCGCCAATTTACTAACAAATTTATACGAAAATCGGGATTTCAATACTGCATCACTGCAATAGAAAGAACGGCAACAACCCTACTCGTCCAGAAAATAGTTATTGATCGTTCATTTTCGTTCTACAAAGTTACAACATTTTTTTTTTTAACCAAATTTTTTCGTATCTTTGCAACCGAAAAACACTAAAAAAACATAAAACTATGAGTACAATTCTCGACGTTCACGCACGTCAAATTTTAGATTCCCGCGGAAATCCAACGATTGAAGTAGAAGTAGTAACCGAAGACGGCTATTTTGGTCGTGCTGCAGTTCCTTCGGGAGCATCTACCGGAGTTCACGAAGCGGTTGAACTTCGTGATGGTGATAAATCCAAATTTTTGGGTAAAGGTGTTTTGAAAGCCATTGAAAACGTAAATACGGAAATCGCTGACGCTTTGATTGGCGTTGATGTTACCGAACAAAACGAAATCGACAAAATCATGATCGAGTTGGACGGAACTCCAAACAAAGGTCGCTTGGGTGCAAACGCAATTTTGGGTGTTTCGATGGCTGCCGCACACGCTGCCGCCGACTTTACAAACCAACCTCTTTTCCGCTACATTGGCGGAACAAACGCAAATACATTGCCGATTCCGTTGATGAATATCATTAATGGTGGATCACACGCTGATAATAGTGTAGATTTCCAAGAATTCATGATTATGCCGGTTGGTGCTCCAACGTTTTCGGAAGCATTTAGATGGGGTGCGGAAATTTTCCACGCATTGAAAAGCATTCTTCATGATCAGGGTATGAGCACTGCGGTTGGCGACGAAGGTGGGTTCGCTCCAATGCTGAAACAAAATGAGGATGCTTTGAAAGTAATCATGCAAGCCATTGAAAAAGCGGGCTACAAACCAGGCGAAGATGTTTTTCTTGCATTAGATCCTGCTGCTACAGAATTTTTCTGTGAAGAAGAGAAAATGTACCACTTTAAGAAATCTACCGGCGAAAAATTAACGCCAACGCAAATGGCTGATTTTTGGGCGGATTGGCATAAACGTTATCCAATTATTTCGATTGAAGATGGTATGTCGGAAGACGATTGGGACGGTTGGAAATACCTAACCGACAAAATTGGAAAAACCTGTAATTTGGTTGGCGACGATTTGTTTGTAACTAACGTAGATCGTCTGCAAATGGGCATAGACAAAGGTACTGCTAATTCGATTTTGGTAAAAGTAAACCAAATCGGTTCATTGACCGAAACGATTAACGCTGTGAATTTGGCATATCGCAACGGTTACACCGCAATTATGAGCCACCGCTCCGGTGAAACCGAGGATGTAACTATTGCAGACCTGGCAGTTGCATTGAATACAGGTATGATCAAAACCGGTTCGGCTTGTCGTTCGGAGCGTATTGCGAAATACAACCAACTTCTTCGTATCGAAGAGATGCTAGGCGTTACTGCGAATTATCTCGGTAAGGGATTTAAGTTTGCAAAATAATAATTTATCAGATATAAACAAAGCAAAACACCATGAAAAAGTTTCTAATAACTGCAACTTTTGCTATTGCGGCAATTTGCGTACAAGCACAATTCTCCATAGGCTTCAAAGGAGGATTCAATTTAACAAATGTTTCGTTTGAATTAGATGAAGCAGTACATCTCTACGATGGCGAGATGCCGGAATTTAGATTCACACCTGGCTTTCAGGTTGGATTGGTAGCTGATTTCGGCATTAGCGAATCGTTTTCTATCCAGCCGGGTATCTTGTTTTCAAGACAAGGCGGACGTGCGCAATGGACAGACTGGGAAAGAGATTCTTGGGGGTCTGGCAACTGGGAAGAATGGAGGTATAGACAGATGATAAGTCTTAACTATATTCAAATCCCAATCAATGTGCAATATAAATTGCCTTTGGGTCGCAATGCGTCTTTCATACTGCAAGCCGGTCCTTATGTTGGTTTTGCAATAGGTGGAAAACATATTTTTGAATTCGAGGAAAAAGGACGTATGTTGCTGGGCGAAACAGCACGCGAGTGGGATAGGAGTGGAGGAGAGTTCATGAGAATAAAATTTGGAAGCGACAATATTTCATTAGAGGATGGCGATGGTCTAATTTTTAGACGCCTTGATTTCGGCGTCGGATTTGGGCTTGGTGCTCAGGTGGGTAGTTTTCAAATAAGAGCGGGTTATAATCTCGGATTGAGAAATTTTATGAATCAATTTGAATTTGAAGATTGGGATACAGGAGAAATAGTTACTACGAGCGATAATTCAATAAGAAATAGCGGTATTACGCTTTCCGTAACTTACTTGTTTGGCGCCAACCGTGCTGGCAGAGGTGGTAGAGGCGGTAGCGGACGCCGCGTATGGTAGTGCAATTGTGGTTTTACTTATTGAAACTTCTACGCCGACTTGTTCCGTGTCTTTGTCAAGAGGCACGGAACTTTTGGCATCTCGAGAAAATCACGAAGGGCTTTCACACGCAGCTTTGACAGCAGTTTTTGTTGAAGAAGTGATGAAAGAAGCCGGTGTGAAGCTAGAAGATTTAGACGCTGTTGCGATTAGCAAAGGTCCCGGTTCTTACACGGGTTTGCGTATCGGAGTGTCTGTCGCCAAAGGACTTTGTTATGCGTTGAACAAGCCACTGATTGCCGTGAGTTCGTTGCAAGCATTGGCACAAACGGCAGCAAAACATTACAGCAAAAATCATGTGTTTATTCCGATGATTGATGCTCGGCGTATGGAAGTTTATTCTGCGGTTTATAATTCAAAAGGCGAGTGTTTACGTGATGTTCAAGCAGATATTATTGACGAAAATTCGTATGCCGATTTTACAGAACAACCGATTATTTTGCTGGGTGACGGAGCAAAAAAATGCGAAGAAATTTTTAAGAATAATCAGCAAATCCGCATCGACGAAACACTGAAATTTTCTGCAAAAAATATGATTTCACTTGCTCAAGCTGCTTTTGAAAACAAGGATTTTGTAGATGTCGCATATTTTGAGCCGTTTTATTTAAAAGATTTTATTGCAGGAAAACCGAGTGTGAAAGGGTTGAGATAAAATGAAGTACAACTACAACAATTATTCACAGAATTTAATCCGAAAATTCGGAAATCGTTTGCAGAAACTGACGATTAATGCGGGTTTTTCTTGTCCGAATCGAGATGGAACCATTGGGGTAGGAGGTTGCACGTTTTGTAGCAATGATGCGTTTAATCCGTCGTATTGTATGCCTGAAAAAAGTATTAAACAGCAAATTGAAGAAGGAAAAATCTTTCATCAAAACCGTTACAAACGTGCTCCGAAATTTTTGGCATATTTTCAAGCGTTTTCTAATACATACGCACCGCTCGAAACGCTAAAAATCTTGTACGAAGAGGCTTTGAGCGAACCCGATGTTGTTGGTTTGGCAATCGGTACACGTTGCGACTGTTTGGATGACGAAAAACTAAAGTATATAGCCGAACTTTCAAAAAAATATTACGTTGTACTTGAAATCGGGGTGCAATCTTGCTATAACGATACATTAAAATTGATAAATCGCGGACATACGTTTGAAGATGCCGAATTTTGGATTAAAAAAGCGGCTGATTTGGGTATAAAGGTCGGAATTCACATCGTTTTCGGTTTGCCCGATGATACGTGCGAAAAAATGTTGGCACAAGTTCATAAAATTAACGAACTGCCTATCTATTCCGTGAAATTTCATCAATTGCAAATCATGAAAAACACCAAAATGGAACAGCAATTCTTGGAAAAAGATCCGAATTTTAACCCGTTGTTTTTTGAATTGGATGAATATTTAGATTTTGCTGTAGATTTTGTCGAACAACTTCGTCCGGATATTATCATTGAACGTATTGCGGGCGAAGCACCACCGAGATATCAAGCCAAACCGGTGTGGAAAGCCGGAAGGAACGATCAAATTATGGTGTTGTTTCAGAAGCGTTTAGAGGAACGCGGCACGTTTCAAGGACGCATCTTCGAAAGAACATCTGTGTGATAATTTTTCTTGGTGCAAATCTATATCCATTCTGAAATATTTTTGTTTGAAACTGCCCAATCAATACCACGTTCCCATTTGTCAATGTCGCAATATCTACAAAACGGTACAGGTTTGCACAAAAATTCAAGGATTTCATCAAGATTATTTACTTTGTAAATATCAATGTAGTCTTCATCACAAACTTTTAGATCGGTGTTAAAATATTTGTTGAAGTATTTTATACGTGATACCGTGCTGCAAGGATAAATTTTTCCATTGTCGAGTGCAGTGCAGTTATTGGCTGCATGGCACAATTTAAAATTCTTTGTAGAATCTGCACTCCCGGCTGTATTCATAGTGAATTTTACGGTTGTTTTTAGAGTTTTTTCACCATCAAAATATCGAACAGCAACACCATATTTTTTTCCTGTTTTTTCAATTCTTTTGAAAGGTAGATTGATCGGATATTTTGTTATGGAAATTTTCACATTGTTTTTTTTGCAGCTAACCCAAAAATCAGGCGGTTGTTTGTCCAATAAAATGGCATTTGTAATAAGTTCGAGTTGTGTTTTACCGAAGTATTTGCCTGCAACATCAAGAATTTCCAATAAATTCGGATGAAGCAAAGGTTCTCCACCCAACAATCGTACAAATTCAATTTTGCCGTCTGCGAGTTCGGATATACGTTTGAATTCTTTTTCAAGTTTTCCAACATCATAATATACTTCATCGGCAAGAGGGGCAAAAGCTCCGCAACACTGACAATTGAGATTGCAATGGTCAACCAAAGAAACTTCAAAAGACAGTTTCTTTTTCTTCGTGAATTTTTGCTTTATTTGCCGTTTTTCGCTAATCAAGTCAACTACTTTCCGGGGCAAAATCACTTTAAGTGCCTTTTTGATAAAACCCAATGCCATTATTTGCGTTTAAGATAGTTCAATATAAATCTCCATTCGTCGAATTTCAGCAAATGAGCACCAACTGCATAAACACCGAGACCTGCAATTCCACCCAGCAATAATTGCATGAAATCACTTGTAGGGGCGTAATGCATTACGCCCATCACCACGAACCATGCTATAAATCCTGAAAACACTGCCAGTCCGAATGCCGGCGCAGCAATTCTTAATTGTTCGAACAAACGAATTGACACGTATTTTTTTGCAAAAAATACAGAAAGAATCATATCAACAAGTGCATAAAATCCGATTGAAACACAAATCCAAGCGATGCCGTGAGGCAAGGCAATCAAAAATGCCGCAACACCGAGTGTTTTCGCGATAACATCAATCATTAAATTTTGTTTGCTAAATCCTTTTGACAGCAACATTTGTCGGTTTACAACCAAAATAGGATACCAAATATAACTCAGACACAAAATTTGAATAAAAGGCACTGCCGGAAGCCATCTCTCGGTCAATACAAAAGCCACAAGCGGCTCTGCTAAAACTGCAAAAAGAATTGCAATCGGAAAAACGATAAAACACCCCAATGATAAAAAGCGATCAAACGACTTGCGTTGTTCGGAGATGTTGTCCGAAAGACTTGTTTGCAAAGGGATAAACGAACGTGCAATAGTATACGAAATGTTTGTTGTTGTTAGATTGGTCAGAGAGTATGCTTTTTGAAAAAATCCCAATTCTTTGAGTGCATAAAATCGTCCGATAAAAACTGCAAACATGTTTTTGTAGGTTGTGTCGAGTAACGTAGTCAACATGTATTTGCAACCGAAATTAAACAGCGATTTGAACGATTCTATGCAGAATACAAATTTCGGATACCAGCGTGTTCCGAAAATCCAGAGTAATAAAACCCTAAGCAAGTTATTGCTTAAAAATTGAAATACCAGCGCCCAAACGCCATACCCCGAAAAGGCAAGCCAAATTCCAAAAAATCCTGAAATTAACATTGCTGAAATTGTAATAAATGCTTGCTTTTTGAAATTTAAGGTAATGTCTAATTTCGTTCCGTGTATGATGCCCAATGCCCAAACTATGATATTTAGCCCTGCAATTCTTAAAATTGGGATCATCAATGGTTGGTCGTAAAATCTTGCTATTAATGGAGCACAGAAAAAAAGCGTTGCATAAAGAACAATGCCGAATCCCAAGTTGAACCAAAAAACGGTTGAAAAATCGTTTTCCGTAGGGTTCTTTTTTTGAAGCAATGACAACTGAAGTCCGCCGTCTGTCAGGACCAAGCCGACCATCAGAAAAATAAAAGCTAATGCAACCAAACCGTAATCTTCCGGCATGAGTAAACGTGCCAGAATAATCGAAAAGGCAACCTGAAAAACCTGTGTTCCGAATCGGTCTATACCGGTCCAAAGTATGCTATGAAACGTCCGATTGCTCATGTTTTGGCTTGAAAAGCTTCCAAAATGCTAGAGTACCCAATAAAGTCAAGAGTGTAGCAGTTAAATAAACTCCTCTGTGTGCATCAGGCTTCCAACCTAAAATAAATGTTATGAAGCCAAGCACCAAATTAACAAACAGCCACAAACCGACGAAAAATAAGTAGTATTTCAAACGTTGCTCGTCATTTCGAAATAAGAATGCAAGCAGGGCGAGACAAAGAATTTCGAAGCCGATGACCGCGTTCAAGTCGTAAACAAATACATTCGCTAACAAATCTAATCCGTAATGCAGCATCAACGCGAAAAATATTCCGAAAATTAGATTCTGCCAAGGCTTCAGAACTAATGCGAGTAAGCATACAGCGAGTCCGAGAAATGCCCAAGATTGGTGCAGAAAATGAAGTGCAAACGAACTTTTTGTTCCATCGTCGAGATAGTAATAAATCAAATGATCGGCATCAATCAAATTCACTGCCATTGCGGCGACTGCGAGCGGAAAAAATTTTACGCCCAAAGGCTTGTGAGCAATTTTGGCGAAAGCGATTGAGGCTAAAAGGTGTCCGGCGACGTACATTGTTAGTGGTTAATGATTAATGGTTAATGATTTCTTGAATGTCTTGCATAATTTTTTTCGCCAAATGTTCGGCGGCAGCTTCGGTTCGGCTTTCCGAATAAATGCGTATGATCGGCTCTGTGTTTGACTTTCGGAGATGTACCCATTCGTCGGCGAAATCAATTTTTACGCCGTCAATAGTGTTGATTTTTTCGTTTTTGTACTTTTCTTTGACTGCCTCCAAAATGGCATCAACATTCATACTCGTTTCAAGTTCGATTTTATTTTTGCTGATAAAATAATTTGGATAATCAAATCGTAATTGCGAACATGTTTTTCCGGATTTTGCCAAATGGCTTAGAAATAGGGCAATTGCAACGAGTGCGTCTCGTCCGTAGTGCAATTCGGGATAAATTACGCCGCCGTTGCCTTCGCCGCCAATCACAGCATGGTGTGTTTTCATCATTTCGACAACATTGACTTCACCGACAGCCGAGGCAAAATACTGTCCGCCGTGCTTTTCGGTAACATCACGCAAAGCCCGTGTGGACGAAAGGTTTGAGACAGTGTTTCCTTTTTTATGTTGAAGTATGTAGTCTGCAATCGCAACCAACGTGTATTCTTCGCCAAAACATGTGCCGTCCTCACAGACAATCGCCAATCGGTCGACATCGGGATCAACTACAAATCCGACATCGGATTTTTCTTTAACGACCGTTTTGATAATATCGTTGAGATGTTCGGGAAGAGGCTCCGGGTTATGGGGAAATTGTCCGTTCGGTGTGCAAAAAAGTTCTGTAATTTGACTCACGCCGAGTGTTTTTAAAAGTTCGGGAACTGCAATACCGCCGGTTGAATTTACAGCATCTACGACCACTCTGAAATTCGCATTTTTTATCGCATCAACATCGACTAACGGCAATTTCAAAATTTCATCAATATGTTTTTTTATGAACGTAGAATCTTGCGAATATGTTCCCAATTTATCAACTTCGGAAAATTGGATTTCACTTGGATTTTCACCCAGCCGAAGCACTTCTTCACCGTCTTTTGCACTGATAAATTCACCTTTTTCGTTGAGCAATTTTAGAGCATTCCATTCTTTTGGATTGTGGCTTGCCGTGAGAATAATTCCGCCGTCGGCATTGCTCATTGTTACTGCCATTTCAACGGTTGGTGTGGTTGAAAGTCCTGTGTCGATTACATTTACGCCCATTCCCAAAAGTGTTCCAACAGCCAAATGATTGACCATTTCGCCCGAAATACGTGCGTCACGTCCAATTACGAAGGTGAGGTTATCTTTTTTTTGCTTTTGCTTGATAAACATTGCAAATCCGGATGTAAATTTCACTACATCAATTGGTGTCAAGCCTTGATCGGCAACACCTCCGATTGTTCCGCGAATGCCCGAAATAGATTTAATCAGTGCCATAAAATTGAGTAAAATACATGGCAAAGGTACGATTTTTTCTTGAGATATACAAAAAATTGGTGATTTTTTCGTATCTTTGCCCCCGTGAAATTAAACTTTTACAAATAAGGATTGTCAAAATATCGAACCGAGGTGTATACTGAGGCAAACAGTCATATAAAAACATAGAGTATAAAAACAAACAAAATTTCATGAAAAAAATCCTCATCGCAACGTTGCTCATTTGCTTAGCACAAGTTGTCGTTGCTCAAACTAGTATTGTCGGACGAATTTTCGATGCAGATGAAAACACGCCGATACCTTTCGCTCAAGTAGCGATTTTTTCAGCACAAGACACATCTTTGATAGACGGGACAACAACAACGGATGACGGAAGTTTCATGATAGGCAGAGTTCAGGCAGGCAGCTATATTTTTAGGGCTATGTTTGTAGGATACACCTCCATCGAAAAAATCATCGAAATAACCGATGAAAGCAGACCTTTCGATTTGGGACGAATAAATTTATCACAAGGCATGGAATTGGCAGGCTTCGAGATTTCCGAAACGTTTATTCCGGTTCAAATGCGGGGAGATACCATAGATTTTAACGCAGAAGCTTTTCGTCCTGTGGAAGGTTCGCCATTGATTGATCTACTCCGTCGTTTGCCGGGTGTGGAAGTTGATGATGAAGGAAGAATCACAGTAGGAGGTAGGGAAGTTACGAATATTTTGGTTGATGGCGAACGATTTTTTGATGATGATCCACAAGTTGCCGCACAAAATATCCCTGCCGATTTTGTGCAGCGCGTGCGAACCTACAACCGCAGAAGCCGCCAAGCACAATTTTCCGGAATTGACGACGGTGACGAAGAAACCGTTATCGACCTTTCGTTCAGACCGGGTATGTCGCAAGGTTGGTTTGGGCGTTTGACCGGAGGTCTTGGAATGGACGCCGTTAGCGGAAATAGAGATTTTAGATTCGACAACAGTTTCAATATCAATTATTTCAGAGGAAGAAACCAATTGACGTTTCTTGGGGGCTTCAATAATGTGAACAATTTAGGATTTACAGACATTATGGCCGGACAAGGAGGTCAGCGGGTCGTCGTTATGGGCGGCGGCCGCGGCGGCGGCGGCCGTGGTGGTGGATTTGGAGGAATGTTCGGCGGTATAACACAATCGTTTTCACCGGGATTGAATTTCGTTATGAGATTGAATGAAAATCTGACGGTGGGCGGAAGCTATGCATTTGCTCGTACCGATCGCCGGCAAGAACAGCAAACGTTTCGTGAAGATATTTTGCCGTTCGGAAGTCAGTTTTACGATGAATGGAGAGAATCGAACCCTATTTCCTATCAGCATCGTTTCAATGCTGAAATCAGGTATACGCCAAATGAAGACAACGAACTTATCATTCGTCCGTCTTTTACATTTGGAAACACCGTGAATAATATATTTTCGGATTTCTCCACCTCAAATGATCGTGATTTTATCATCATTGACTCTCACATCAATAACGGAACAACCCATAACTTTTCAGATGCAACACGATTTGATTCTCGTTTGAGAGTGGATTATCGTCGTCGTTTGGCTAGACCCCAACGTACGATTTCGTTTGAATTTGACGGTGGCTACAGTTTTAATAGTAGAACGGATACCAATCGCTCGGAGATATTCTTCGGCGGGGTCGGTTTTGGGATACCGGAAACTATAAATCAATCAGTAACCAATGAAGGTTGGCGTTACAATTGGCGTGCTCAAGTGGCTTATACAGAGCCGCTGATTCACGATTTTACGTTGGAGTTGCGCTACTCAATTTCAAGCAGCGAAGATTGGTCGGAACGAATTGCTCGCGATTTTGTAACCGGACAAATAGATACGTTGTTTTCAAACGAATTTTCAAATACATTTTTTAATCAACGTTTTGAAGCACGACTTCAGCGGACTACGGATAATTATCGTTTAATGTTTGGTGTTGCCGTTACTCCGTCTTGGATCAATAGCTTCAGTATTGAAAATGGTAATCATATAGACATCGGCCGCGAAGATCCCCTTGTTTGGAATTGGTCTCCACAAGCACAATTCCAGTACAATTTTTCAAGACAGCACACTTTGCGTTTTAATTATTCCGGACGTACCAATCAACCTTCTGTGTCGCAATTACAGCCTGTTCCGGATAATTCCGATCCAATGAGTATTCGTGTAGGAAATCCCGGATTAAGACCGGAATTTACCCATAGCATAAGGCTGATGTACAACAATTTTTTCGAGAATTTTTCTTCGCTTTCTGCGAATGTGTTCTTTAACCTAACTCAAAACAGAATTGTCAACACAACAATTACTCGTGATGGACAATTTGATACTGATTTTATTAGTAACAATCCGCAACTTGCAAATATTGACACATTGCGCCCCGGAGCGCGCATCATTATGCCGTATAATATCGGAAATGTGTATAACGTATTTGGTATGATTGCGTACAGCACGCCGCTTTTCACGCAAAGAATAACACTAAGTTCAACAACAGGGGGCGGACTTACACATACGAAAAGTATGGTTGACCAAGAAGTGAACGAACTAAACAACATCATGTTTAACCAAAACCTGCGGGTTACCTACAGACTTCCGAGATTTGATGTGAGTTTGAACGGACGTATCCAGATCAATGATGCGAGATATTCACTGCAACAGCATCTAAACAATACATTTTACACGACTTCCGGAGGTGCTGACTTTACGTTTCAAATCATCCAAAACAGGTTGTTTTTATCAAGTGATATGAATTTTTCGGTAACATCAGGCTCTGATGATCCACGTTTTAACCGAAATTTTACACTTTGGAATGCACAATTGAGTTGGAATCTCGGACAAAACAACGCCGGACAACTTCGTTTACGTGTTGTAGATATTTTGGATCAAAATAGAAATGGCAACAACCGCATAAACGCAACGGAAAATCGTATTGAACATATTTGGGTTAATACCTTGCCACGCTACGTTATCGTTTCATTCACATACAATCTCAACACTTCGATGCGTCAGAACGCTCCACAGCAAGACGGCGTAAGAGGTCCGGGTCAACGTCATTTCCAGCATCCGGGTGGCGGTCGTCCCGGCGGACAGCAGGTTGTTATCCACCAAGTTCATCAATAAAACAGTGATTAATGGTTAATGATAAATTGCTTCGCCCAATCGTAATCCATTAACCACTAATCATTAATCACTAACCATTAAAAAAACATGATCAGAGAACTAAACGGCATCAAGCCAAAAATCGGAAAAAACACATTCATTGCAGAAACAGCCGTAATCATCGGCGATGTAGAAATTGGAGACGATTGCAGTATTTGGTATGGCGCGGTTTTGCGTGGAGATGTGGGACCTATTCGAATTGGAAATCGATCGAATGTACAAGAAAATGTAGTGTTTCATGCAACTCACAATCTTTCTGTTTGCGAAATCGGGGAAGATGTAACTGTTGGCCACAACGCAATTATTCACGGTGCAAAAGTCGGTAGCAGTGTATTAGTCGGAATGGGTGCAATTCTTTTAGATAACGCAGTAATTCCTGATAATACGGTTATCGGAGCGGGTGCACTTGTTCCTGCAAATGCTGTTCTTGAGCCGGGTGTTTGGGTTGGCTCGCCTGTCAAAAAAATCAAAGAGAGTAGCGAAAAAGTTACGGAAGTAGCGAAAAGAAATGCAAAAGATTACTTATCCTATACAAAGTGGTATGAATAATTTAGCAGAAGCAATTTTTGCAGGCGGTTGTTTTTGGGGTGTGGAACATCTCATGCAACAACAAAACGGCGTTATCAGCGTAGAATCCGGCTATATTGACGGACATGTCGAAAATCCGACTTATGAACAAGTCAAAACCGGAACCACCGGACACGCCGAAGCTGTAAGAATAATTTATGACCCGACAGTTGTAAATTACAAAACTTTGGCAAAACTTTTTTTCGAAATTCACGATCCAACTCAAGCTGATGGACAAGGTCCGGATATTGGCTCACAATATCGTTCGGAAATTTTTTATCACACGTCCGAAGAAAAATCTATCGCACAAAATTTGATTGATATTCTGAAGTCAAAAGGATTTGATGTGCAAACCAGACTCACACCTGCATCAAAATTTTATTCTGCAGAGGACTATCATCAAAACTATTTTATAAAGCACGGCGATGAACATACATGCCATTTTTATACCAAACGGTTTTAAAAGTAGGCAGATTTCTCGACTACGTCCACTTCGTAGACTTCGCTCGGAATGACGGGCACAACATAAAAGGAGGGGGAGAAAAAAGGAGCGGTGGCAAAGCCACCGCTCCTTTTTTCTCTTTCTTATCCCTTCAGTCACCGTCATGTTGAGCGAGGCGAAGCCGAGTCGAGACATCTGCTTGAAGTTGTAAGGCAAACTTAATACGGCAATGTGTAGAACAACGAAACTCCCGGACCTAACGGCAATTCAAGCAAGATCCAAACAATCAACAAGGCAGTCCAACTTACTAGCAAAGCAATAGAATATGGAAGCATTGTCGCAATAATCGTTCCGATACCGGATTTTTTATCGTACTTTTGGAAATATACAATTACTAACGCAAAATAAACCATCATCGGTGTAATGATGTTGGTAAAACTATCCCCAACTCGGAAAATTGCTTGAGTCAATTCCGGAGAATATCCTGAAAGCATAAACATCGGTATAAAAATCGGTCCCATAATCGCCCATTTTGCCGAAGCACTTCCCATAAAAAGGTTGATTATCCCTGTTAATAGTACGAAAATGATGACTAACGGAATTAAACCCATATCCACTCGATCTAAGAAATTTGCTCCGTTAATAGCAAGCAGCATTCCTAAATTGCTCCAGTCGAACCACGCCACAAATTGTGCACAGAAAAACACCAAAACAAGGTAAGTAGCCAATGTTTTTATGCTGTTGTTCATTCCACCTATAACATCGGCAGCTTTTTTAAACGTTCCAACTGTAAAACCATACGCCATACCTGCCGTAATTGCAATTGCAAATAAAATTGTGATAAATCCTCTCAATACAGGGGTCGTAATTATCTGACCGTCCATGCCGCGTAAAATTCCATTTTCAGGGAGCAGCCCGGCTACTATAAGACCTATCCAAACTAAACAAACATAACCGGCACGTCTCAACCCTTTTCTTTCTAAAGGAGTAGGTTTTTCCATCTCTTCGACAGGTAAATCGCCCGTGTATGGTCCGAGTCGTGGCTCCACCCATTTTACAGTTACTACTGTAACCACAGCAGCAATCATAAATGTAGAAACAGCCATAAAATAGTAATTGGCTGTGGGTAAAACTTCATAATTCGGATCTATGATTTGAGCTGCTGCCGTTGAAAGTCCTGCTAATAGCGGATCTTGTGTACTGATCAAAATATTTGCACTGAACCCACCGCTAATACCGGCAAAAGCAGCTGCCATACCAACAAGTGGATTTCGTCCTAACGAGTGAAAAATTGTTCCCGCTAACGGAATAATTAAAATATATCCGATGTCTGATGCTACGTTAGAGATAAGTCCGGCGAAAACGATGATGACGGTAACAAATTTTGCAGGAGCTTTAGCTAGCATAGTAACAATAGCGGTTTTTATCAATCCGCTGGATTCTGCAATTCCAATTCCCAATAAGGCTACCATCACAATTCCGAGAGGTGCAAAACTCGTATAATTTCTAACTGTTTCGAGAATGATCCAATGAAGCCCATCTCTCGATGCCAAATTCTGAACTCCGACCGGTTCGCCGGTTGCAGGGTGTGCGCCACTCCAGCCTAAGAGTGAGCCGAGAAGTGATAGTAAAAGAACTCCGACGCAGAATAATGCGAACAATATCGCAGGGTCCGGCAAGGCGTTACCACCTTTTTCTACATAATGAAGGAAGCCTTTTTTGGGTTTTAAAGATGTGTTGTTCATGTTGATTTTTTTTGTAAAAACGACTGCAAAGATACGAAAAAAAATGAGAAAAAATAAGAAATTGCGATTTTTTTGTTTTTAGCGAAAATAATTTCTCAAAAACTTGCATTTTTCATTTTTTTTTCGTAAATTTGCACCCCGTTTTATATTTTGACATAAAAATGGGAGAGTACAGATGGTTAAATAAAGTAAAGACGCACGGTCGTGCGTCTCAACAAAAAAAACATATAAATGGCTGTAAAAAAAGAAACTCCGGTTAAAAACGACTTCTCAAAAATCACAATCAGTTTGGCGTCTCCGGAAGCTATTCTTGAACGCTCTCGAGGCGAAGTGATGAAACCCGAAACCATTAATTACCGAACTTACAAACCTGAACGCGATGGTTTGTTTTGCGAGCGTATCTTCGGTCCAACCAAAGATTGGGAATGTCATTGTGGGAAATACAAGCGTATCCGCTACAAAGGTATCATCTGCGACCGTTGCGGCGTTGAAGTAACCGAGAAAAAAGTGCGTCGTGAACGTACAGGACACATTCAGCTTGTTGTGCCCGTGGCACATATTTGGTTTTTCCGCTCGTTGCCGAATAAAATCGGTGCACTGCTCGGAATTCCTACGAAAAAACTTGAAAGTATTATCTATTACGAAAAATATATCGTAACCCAGCCCGGTATTAAAGAAAAGGATGGTATCGAAAAACTGCAGCTGCTTTCGGAAGACGAATATTTTGATATTATTGACAATCTTCCCAACGACAACTATATGTTGGACGACAGCGATCCGACGAAATTCATCGCAAAAATGGGTAGCGAAGCCATCTATGAATTGTTGGTAAACATTGACTTGGACACACTTTCTTTTGAACTTCGTGATCAAGCCAACAAAGAAACTTCGCAACAACGTAAAAATGAAGCACTTAAACGCTTGAATGTTATTGAGTCGTTCCGCGAAGCGCAACAAAAAATAGCGAACAAACCGGAATGGATGATTTTACGTGTATTGCCGGTAATTCCACCTGACTTGCGCCCGTTGGTGCCGTTGGATGGCGGACGTTTTGCAACATCTGACTTGAATGATTTGTATCGCCGTGTAATTATCCGCAACAACCGCTTGAAAAAACTAGTTGAAATCAAAGCACCGGATGTGATCATGCGTAACGAAAAACGCATGTTGCAAGAGGCCGTGGATTCGTTGTTTGACAATAGCCGCAAAGCAAGTTCTGTAAAAACAGATTCGAATCGTGCGCTAAAATCTTTGTCGGATAGTTTGAAAGGAAAGCAAGGTCGTTTCCGTCAGAACCTTTTAGGTAAGCGTGTGGACTATTCAGGTCGTTCCGTTATCGTTGTAGGTCCTGAGCTGAACCTTAATGAATGCGGTATTCCTAAAGATATGGCCGCAGAATTGTTCAAGCCTTTTATTATTCGTAAAATGCTCGAACGCGGCATCGTAAAAACCGTAAAATCTGCGAAACGCATCGTAGAACGCAAAGACCCAATTGTTTGGGATATTTTGGAGAACATCATGAAAGGTCATCCGGTTCTTCTCAACCGTGCGCCGACTTTGCACCGTATGGGTATCCAAGCGTTTCAGCCAAAGATGGTTGAAGGTAAAGCCATTCGTTTGCATCCGTTGGTTTGTACGGCATTCAACGCTGACTTTGACGGTGACCAAATGGCTGTTCACGTACCGCTCGGAAATGCCGCAATTCTTGAGGCTCAACTTTTGATGTTGGCTTCTCACAATATCTTGAACCCTGCGAATGGTGCGCCGGTTACGGTTCCGTCACAAGACATGGTTTTGGGACTTTACTATTTGACAAAAGGCCGCAGATCAGAAAAAGGCCATCCGATGAAAGGCGAAGACAGAGTGTTTTATTCGCCCGAAGAAGTGGTTATCGCATATAACGAAAAGCAAGTTGATATGCACGCCTGGATTAAAGTTCGTATCGAAAAAGATGGCAAAAACGAATTGATCGAAACAACTGTCGGACGCGTGCTTTTCAACCAAGTTGTACCGAAAAGCTTTGGATTCATCAACGAGATTTTGACTAAAAAATCGTTGCATGATATCATTATGGAAATTTTGTCAAAAACAGGAACTGCCGCTACAGCGAAGTTTTTGGACGACATAAAAAATATGGGCTACATCACAGCATTCCGAGGAGGTTTGTCGTTTAATTTAGGTGATGTAATTGTTCCGGAGATTAAGGAAACGCTGATCGAACAAGCCAACGCAGACGTAGATGAAGTGATGAACAGTTACAACATGGGTTTCATCACAAACAATGAGCGTTACAACCAAATTATTGACATTTGGACACATACCAACTCTAAACTCACGATGCAAGTGATGAAAGAATTGACGGGTGATAACCAAGGGTTCAACTCGGTTTATATGATGTTGGATTCGGGAGCTCGTGGTTCGAAAGAACAGATTCGTCAGCTTTGCGGTATGCGTGGATTGATGGCAAAACCGCAAAAATCAGGCTCGACAGGTGGGGAAATTATCGAAAACCCGATTTTGTCTAACTTCAAAGAAGGTCTTTCGGTTTTGGAATACTTTATTTCTACGCACGGTGCGCGTAAAGGTTTAGCGGATACGGCTTTGAAAACCGCTGATGCGGGATATTTGACCCGTCGTTTGGTAGATGTTGCACAAGACGTAATTATTAGTGAGCCGGATTGCGGAACATTGCGTGGATTGGTAGCAACAGCCTTGAAGAAAAACGAGGAAATCATGGAACCTCTTGCAGAGCGGATTTTAGGACGTGTAGCGGTTCATGATATTGTTCATCCGCTCACAAAAGAGACTATTGCTGAGGCAGGAGAACAATTGACGGAAAAAGTTTGCAAAATCATTGACGAATCGCCAATTGAAGAGGTAGAAATTCGTTCGGTTTTGACTTGCGAATCGAAGCAGGGTGTTTGTGCAAAATGTTACGGACGCAATTTGGCAACCGGTAAAATGGTTCAAAAAGGTGAAGCTGTTGGTGTTATCGCCGCACAATCGATTGGGGAGCCGGGAACACAGCTGACACTTCGTACGTTCCACGTGGGAGGTGTTGCAGGTTCGGGTATTGCAAGTATGTCGCGTATTGAGTCTAAATTCGAAGGTATTTTGGAAATCGAAGAACTTCGTTCTGTTCCATACGAAAATGCTGAAGGTAAGAAGATAAGCGTTGTTATCGGTCGTTCGGCAGAAATGCGGATTGTGGACAAAGATACCAAAATCACGCTTCATTCCGGAAATATTCCTTACGGTGCGAACTTGTATTTCAAAAACGGAAGTGCTGTTAAACAAGGCGATTTGATTGCAGATTGGGATCCATATAACGCTGTAATTATTTCGGAAGTTGGCGGAAATGTTTCGTTCCAAAATATCGTTGAAAACGTTACATTCCGTGTGGAATCCGATGATATGACCGGCTACAAAGATAAGGTAATTATCGAATCTCGTCAGAAATCGAAAAACCCGTCGATCAACATCATGTCGAAAGACGGAGCAGTTCTGAAAATCTACGATATTCCGGTAGGTGCGCACATCGCAGTTGACGATAAAAAGCCGATCAAAGCCGGTGATGTTTTAGTGAAGATTCCACGCTCGTTTGGAAAATCGAGCGATATCACGGGAGGTTTGCCACGTGTAACCGAATTGTTTGAAGCACGTAATCCGTCGGATCCTGCGGTTGTTGCAGAGATTGACGGTATCGTAACGTTTGGAAAAAAACTCAAGCGTGGTAACCGTGAAATTATCATCACATCGAAAACGGATGAAGTAAAATCTTACTTAATTCCAACAACGAAGCAGATTTTGGCACAAGAAAACGACTTTGTGAAAGCAGGAACACCGCTGTCGGAAGGTACAATCACACCAGCGGACATTTTGGCGATTAAAGGACCAAACAAAGTTCAAGAATACATCGTAAATGAAATTCAAGAAGTATATCGCTTGCAAGGTGTGAAAATCAACGACAAACATTTTGAAGTGATTGTCCGCCAAATGATGCGTAAAATCGAAATTTTGGATCCGGGCAACACGATCTTCTTGGAAGGCGAGTTGGCTAACAAACTTGATTTCGCCGCAGAAAATGACCGTATCTACGGCATGAAACTTGTTGAAGATGCAGGTGATTCGGAAGAAATCAAAGCAGGTCAGTTGATCACAGCTCGCAAACTTCGTGACGAAAATTCAATTCTCAAGCGTAAAGACAAACGTGAAATCGTTGCAAGCGATGCACAGCCGGCGACCGGACGTCAAGTATTGCAAGGGATCACACGTGCTTCGTTGCAAACGAAGAGTTTCCTGTCTGCAGCATCGTTCCAAGAAACGACGAAAGTGCTTGTTGAGGCTGCCGTTAATGGAAAAAGCGACAATCTTTTAGGTTTGAAAGAAAATGTGTTGGTCGGTGGATTGATTCCTGCCGGAACAGGTTTGCGTGAATATAAAAGTTTGATTGTTGCCAACAAAGACGAATACGAAAGAGCAACGACTGAAAAACAGTACGAAAGAGCGACCAAAGAAAAATAAACGTTATGCAGCATCAACCTCCAATAGAACAGCAAATTGAAGTTGAATTGACTCCCGATGTAGCAGAAGGTGTTTATTCCAACTTGGCGATTATCACGCATTCCAATGCCGAATTCATTATTGATTTCATCAACATGATGCCCGGCAAACCGAAAGCCAATGTAAAATCGCGAATCATTCTCACGCCTCAACACGCCAAGCGTTTGATGCAAGCGTTGAATGATAATATTGCGAAATTTGAACAGCAATTTGGAAAAGTTACCGAAGGGGCACAGCAGGGCAATACGATAAAGTTTGCTATGCCTACGGCGCAGGCGTAATGAATACTACTAATGAGAAAGGGCTGGTTTTGAACTGGCCCTTTTTTTTGTTCATTTGTTTATTAACAGGTCAATCTTAAAAACTATTAATAAGGAGAAAAAAAACATGCTATTAGCAACCACAAACTGCATCTTCAGAAAAGAATTGGAAACCCCTGCCCTTGTGAAAGGCAGTACAGTTCAAGCCAGACATGTGGGTAAAGATAGCCGTGAAATTTTTGTGGGCAAATGTTAAATTTTTTTAAGGATTTTTAACACTTTTTAGGTTTTTTCTTTGGATTTTTTGGCGTAACTTTGCGGAAAAATTACAAAGCCATGGGAACAATTATTCAAACTGCTGAAACTTTTACAATTCAGCCTGTTTTTCAGAGAATTTATGAAATTCGCGGACAAAAAGTTATGCTCGACTTTGACCTTGCAGAACTTTATGGCGTAGAAACTAAAGTTCTAAATCAAGCCGTAAAACGAAATTTAAGGCGCTTCCCGGAGGATTTTATGTTTCAATTAACTAAAAAAGAGGATATTATGATCTTAAGGTCACAAATTGTGACCTTAAGATCGCAATCATCTGAAGATGAGGCAAAATCGCCAAGAACAGAACACGGGCGACACAAAAAATATCCGCCTTATGCCTTTACGGAGCAAGGTATAGCAATGCTATCATCTGTATTGCGAAGTGAAAGAGCGATAGATGTAAATATCGCAATTATGCGTGCCTTTGTAGCTCTTCGACAATATGCATTGAATTATGCAGACTTGAGTAACCGATTAGAGGAACTTGCACAAACAACCGATAGTAATTTTTCAGAAGTTTTTAGTATTTTAGACGAACTTATTGCTCAAAAAAAACTTTATGAAAACAGAAAACCGATAGGTTTTGTTGTGAGAGATGAGGAAAAATAGCAAGGTAGTAGCCACAAACTACATTTCCGGAAAAGAATTGGAAGCCCTTGTTTTTTTGAAAAAAAAGTTGTACCTTTGCACCCAATATGACAACAACTAATTATTCAAAACTCGCTCGTAGAGAATTACTTGCGATGATAGGCAAGTACCTTATCGCAAACACTCTGGAAGAAAACATTGATCGGATTCCTTTCGAAATGCACCCTCGCTATCGTTCCGGTATGCGCTGTTGTGTGCGTAAAGAGCGTGCCATTGTGAAATACAGAACTATGGCATTTCTAGGTTATAATACATACGATGAAACCAATGAAGTAACCCCTCTTTCGGAGTACACTAGAATGGCCAAAAATCGTGTTGAAAAAACGAATGTACACCTGACCGTTGTTGATGAGGCTTGTACGTCTTGTGTCCAAAATAAATATGTTGTAACCAATCTTTGCCGTGGATGTGTCGCTCGTTCTTGTATTTATGCGTGTCCCCAAAAAGCCATTTCAGTTACGGATAAAGCGTGGATTAATCCCGACGATTGTACAAACTGCGGACTGTGTCTGAAAGCCTGCCCGTTTCACGCCATTATATATCAGCCGGTGCCTTGCGAAGACGTTTGTCCGGTAGATGCTCTTTCAAAAGATGAAAACGGTATTGAAGTTATTGACCCCGAAAAATGCATTTATTGCGGTAGTTGTATGGATATTTGTCCGTTTGGTGCTATCATGGAAAAATCAGATATGGTTCACATTTTCCAAAACCTTCACCAAAATAAAAAGATGGTCGCAATGGTTGCACCCTCTGTAGCCGGACAATTTCAAACAGGCTTGGGAAGAGTGATTACTGCGATCAAAAAATTGGGATTTGCAGAAGTTATAGAAGTCGCCGAAGGCGCAGGCATTACAACAAAAAACGAAGCCGCTGAATTTACCGAACGCATTCTCGAAAACGGCGAGCCGTTTATGACAACATCGTGCTGTCCGGCTTATGCAAACCTTGTTGAGTTGCATATTCCTGAATTGAAGCCGTTTGTTTCACACACTAAAAGCCCTATGTCGTACACAGCCGATATCGTTAAGGAGCGTTTTGGACACGATGCGCTGACAGTGGCTATAGTACCTTGTGTAGCCAAGCGTTCGGAGGCACATCGTGATAAAAACACAGATTTTGTAATGTCTGTTGAAGAGCTCTCATCGCTGTTTGTTGCTGCCGAAATTGATGTCATGGATTGCGAAGAAACCCCTTTAAATCCCGCTATTAACAGAGACAGTAGGTTGTTTCCGATGAGTAGTGGTGTCGTAAATTCAATCAAAAATAAACTTGCCGATTCATCGAAATTTACGCCTGCTTTGGTTGACGGTATCAATAAAAAAGCGATTCGCGAACTTCGCAAATTTGTGAAATCCGGTTGTCCCGGAAATATTATCGAAGTGATGTCGTGCGAAGGTGGTTGTGTCAACGGCTGTCTCAATATCAACAGTCCGAAAGCGGCTGCACGACAAATTCAAAAACAGAGCCAATAGTTACTTTTTTGGTGTAATCATCATAATCATCCGCTTGCCCTCAAGTTTGGGCATGGACTCTGGTTTGCCGTACTCCAATAAAGCATCGGCAAATTTCAATAAGATTGCCTCCCCGTGCTCTTTGTAAACAATGGTACGGCCTCTGAAAAATACATCAACCTTAACCTTGTTGCCATCTTTCAAAAATTTAATGGCATGGTTCAATTTAAAATTGAAATCGTGTTCATCGGTTTGAGGTCCTAAACGAATCTCTTTTATAACTACCTTCGCGGAATTCGCTTTAATCTCTTTTTGCTTACGCTTTTGTTCGTAAAGAAATTTCTGATAATCCATGATTCTACAAACCGGAGGGCTCGCAGTAGGCGAAATTTCGACTAAATCTAATTCTTGTTTTTGGGCTTCTTGAAGAGCCACACGCAACTCCACGATGTCGTTCACGGTGTTGTCTCCAACCAAGCGAATCATGGGTGCAGTGATGCGTTCGTTAATGGCGTGTAACGCCTCTTTTTTTACAGGTCCGCGATTTCCAAAGCGACGGTTGTTGGGTCTAAAGCCCGGTCTTGGTGAGAATGGTGCTGCCAAATGTTTTTTTGTTTTTGTTAATATTTTTTTATTGCGATTGGGCGTTTTGACTACGCTCAACGACCAATCACGGTGGCTGAGCGTAGACGAAGCCTTATCCTATCATTTTCCGTACTTCGTCATTAACGAGATTTGCAAAGGCTTCCACAGTCATTGTGCCTAAATCGCCTTCGCCGCGCTTGCGGACGGAAACGGTGCCTTCTGAGGCTTCTTTTTCGCCAACAACAAGCATATATGGAATTTTATTTAATTCCGCATCTCGGATTTTTTTGCCTGTTTTTTCGCTGCGTTCGTCAATAATTCCGCGACAATCCAACAGCTCCAAATCATTGAGGACTTTATTTGCATACTCCGAGTATTTTTCGGAAATCGGCAGAACAATGAATTGCTCGGGTGTGAGCCACAACGGAAAATTTCCTCCGGTATGCTCAATTAAAACGGCAACAAACCGCTCCATCGAGCCAAATGGTGCGCGATGAATAAGGACAGGACGATGTTTTTGATTGTCCGCTCCGATGTATTCCAACTCGAAACGTTCAGGCAAATTATAATCCACCTGAACTGTGCCTAACTGCCACTTCCGGCCGATGGCATCTTTAACCATAAAATCCAATTTCGGACCGTAAAATGCAGCCTCGCCAACTTCGGTAACTGTCTCTAACCCTTTTTCTGTAGCGGCTTCGACGATAGCACGCTCTGACTTTTCCCAGTTTTCGTCGGAGCCGATATATTTAGTTTTATTGTTTGGATCACGCAACGAAATTTGTGCGGTGTAATCTTTAAAGTCAAGGGTTTTGAAAATATACAGAATGATGTCGATTACTGCCTTAAATTCGTCTTTGAGTTGATCGGGTGTGCAGAAAATATGTGCATCATCTTGTGTAAATCCGCGAACACGTGTCAATCCATGCAATTCACCGCTTTGTTCGTAACGGTAAACTGTTCCGAATTCTGCCAAACGCAGCGGCAAATCTCTGTATGAACGTGGTTTTAATTTGTAAATTTCGCAATGATGTGGGCAGTTCATAGGTTTCAACAAAAACTCCTCGCCTTCAAACGGTGTGTTGATGGTTTGAAACGAATCTTTGCCGTATTTTTCGTAGTGTCCGGACGTTCTATAAAGATCAACATCGCCGATATGCGGTGTTAAAACTTGTTGGTAGCCTGCTTTTTTTTGAGCGCGTTTCAAAAAGTTTTCCAAACGTTCGCGAAGTGCTGTGCCTTTCGGAAGCCACATCGGCAGACCCTGTCCGACGGATTGCGAAAACATGAATAAATCCAACTCTTTCCCGAGTTTTCGATGATCGCGTTTTTTTGCTTCTTCAAGCATCACGAGATATTCGGAAAGTTCTTTTTGCTTTGGAAATGAAACAGCGTACAAGCGTGTCAATTGCTTGCGGGTTTCATCGCCACGCCAATATGCACCGGCAATACTTAAAATTTTTACAGCTTTGATTACCGATGTATCGGGAATATGCGGGCCACGGCAAAGGTCAATAAAATTGCCGCTTTCGTAAAGAGAAATTGTGCCGTCTTCCAATTCTCCAATCAATTCCAATTTGTATTCGTCGCCTTTTTTTGTGAAGAAATCGAGCGAATCGCATTTTGAAATATCTTTGCGAACGAAGGTATCTTTTTTTGCCGCCAATTCTAAAAATTTTGCTTCGATTTTTGCAAAATCATCGGGATTTACGGAATGTTCCATGAAGTCGATATCGTAGTAAAATCCAGTGTCAATCGCAGGTCCGATGCCGAATTTCACACCCGGATAAAGTTCTGCAACAGCGGCAGCCAAAATATGTGCCGATGAATGCCAAAATACCTGTTTGCCTTCCGGATCGTTCCAGGTCAGAAGTCGCAATGAGCCGTCTGTTTCAAGAGGTTTTAATGCATCAATAATTTGATCATTAAATTTTGCGGCAAGCACATTTCGTGCCAAGCCCTCACTAATGCTTTTTGCGATATCCATTGCGGAAGCGCCTTTATCAAAAGGTTTTACGGTTCCGTCGGGTAGAGTGATTTGTATAGTCATAAAATGCTTAATCGAAAATAACACGCAAAGGTACGAAAAAAATATGAAATTTGCAAAAAAAATCGTATCTTTGCACCACAAAGTTATTAAATATGCAAGTTTTTAAGTTCGGTGGAGCCAGTGTTGATTCGGCGAAAGGTGTTCAAAATGTATGTCAAATTATTGCACAACATTTGGACAAACCTTTGGTTGTGGTTGTGTCGGCAATGGGAAAAACAACCAACGCATTGGAAGATTTACTTGCGGCAAATCGTGAAAAACGCGACACAATGCCGATTTATAACCAAATTCGCGGCTATCATTTCCAAATTGTAAACGAACTTTTTCCGGATAAATCGCACAGAATTTATTCGGAACTTGAAAGCGTGTTTTTTACAATGATGAATTCCTACAAATTGAGCGAGGAAGATTATGATTATCAGTATGATCAAATGGTTGGTTTGGGCGAAGTGCTCTCGTCAAAAATTTTGAGTTACTATCTGCAATACTGCGAAATTCCTAATAAATGGGTGGATGTGAAAACATGTATTGCAACGGACAGCACATTTCGGGAAGGAAAAGTAAATTGGAGTAAATCCGAAATTCAAATCCGAGAAGTTACTCAAAACGTTTTTTCGGAGTATAATTGTTTGGTTACGCAGGGCTTTATTGGTGGGGACGACAAAGGTCGGATGGTTACTTTGGGACGCGAAGGTTCGGATTATTCCGCCGCAATTTTTGCCTATTGTTTGAATGTCGAAAATCTAACGATTTGGAAAGATGTTCCCGGTTTTTTGAATGCCGATCCGCGATATTTCAAGGATACCCAAAAACTTGATGAGATCACATACAGTGAAGCCATCGAGTTAGCGTATTATGGTGCAACAATTATTCATCCGAAATCCATAAAACCGTTGCAGAATCGGCGTATTCCGCTTATTGTAAAGTCGTTCAAAAATCCTGATGCTGAGGGCTCAATAATTTTGAATGAAACTTCTGAAAAAACAAAAATACCTTGCTATATCTGCAAACCTAAGCAAGTTTTGATTTCAATTTACCCCAAAGATTTTTCGTTCATTGCTGAGCAAAATATGTCGTATATTTTCTTTGTTTTTGCTGAAAATAATATGAAAATAAATTTGATTCAAAATTCTGCCGTGAGCTTTACGGTTTGTGCGGATGAGAACAAGCAGCATTTTGGAGATTTGATTGAGGCTTTGTCGAATAATTTCAAAGTGCGCTACAACGATAATTTGGAGTTGCTCACTATTCGCCATTATAGCGAAAATGACATCAAAAATGTGATCGGTGATCGAACTGTTTTACTAGAGCAACGCAACCGTACTACTGCACAATTAGTTCTTTCGAAATAAGAAATTTCAAGAGATTTTATGCCAAAAATTTTCCTTGCAATGGCAATAAATCTGCTATGCTTTTAAATACGAAAATTTGTCCGGTTGAGCCTCGCAAAATACAGCGCATTGGCTGATTATCCCGAATTTCATATTCAATCAAAGATTGTCGGCAAGCACCGCAAGGCGGAATAGGTGTGTCGGTGAGAAAATTCTCTGAAAAAGCCGTAACAGCGATTGCCATAATTTTCTGATTGGGATGCAGCGCCGAAGCCGAAAATCCGGCAACACGTTCGGCACAAAGTCCGGAGGGATAAGCCAAATTTTCTTGATTATTTCCAACAACGATATTGCCGTTTTCAACTAAAACTGCGGCACCGACGTGAAATTTCGAATAGGGTGCATAAGCATTTTTTGCCGCTTGTGTAGCAGCATCCAAGAGTTTTCTGTCTTCAGGAGATAAGTCTTCCAAGCGGTCGAAAACATCGTATGTTATAGTGATATTTTTTTGCATGATTATACAACATTTTTGCAAAGATACGAAAAATTGTTGAATTACACCACTTCCGCAACAACAAACGTACTTCCGCCAATAAAAATCAAATCGTCGGAATGAGCAGATTTTTTGGCTGTTTTTAAGGCTTCGGCAACAGTTGGAAACGTATCGCCTTGCAAACCGAATTCTTGGGCTTGTTGCTGTAAATCGCTTTCATTTAAGGCTCGCGGAAGGTTAGGTTTGCAAAAATAATAAATCGCATTTTTCGGAAGTAGAGACAAAATTGTTGTGACATCTTTGTCGTTTACCACCCCGAAAACCATGTGCAGTCGGCGATGTGGCGTTTGTGAAAGTTGTAGCAAAACCTGTTTGATACCATCTTCGTTGTGTCCGGTGTCGCAAATAATCAAAGGCTTTTCGCTGATAATTTGCCAACGTCCGAGCAATCCGGTGTTTTTTACAACATTCGCTAAGCCCTCTCGAATTGCCTTTTCCGAGAGGTTTGGAAATTGATTTTTTACGGAAAAAATCGTTGCTAATGCTGTTTGGATATTTTTTTGTTGATAAATTCCTTGCAAATCGCAATCCACATTTTGTAGAGACGCAATGCATTGCGTCTCTACATCGGCGAACGTAATTTCCGAATGATTTTGTTTCGCAATTTCTAAAAAAACGGGGGCGGTTTTTTCGTTTGTTTCGCCAATAATAACGGGGGTTTCAGGTTTGATGATGCCTGCTTTTTCTGCGGCGATTTTTTCTATGGTATTACCTAAAAATTGCATGTGATCCATGCCGATATTTGTAATCACGGAGAGTAGGGGAGTGATCACGTTTGTGGAATCTAATCGCCCGCCCATGCCCACTTCGATAATTGCAATATCGACTTGTTCTTTCGCAAAATAATCGAATGCCAAAGCTACTGTCATTTCAAAGAAAGACGGCTTTATTTCCTCAAAAAAAATACGATTCTTTTCGACAAAATCTACTACATTTTCTTCAGGAATACATTCGCCGTTGATTTTTATACGTTCTCTGAAATCTTTCAAATGCGGCGATGTGTAAAGCCCGGTTTTATAGCCGGCCGTTTGAAAAATCGATGCCAGCATGTGCGATGTTGAGCCCTTTCCGTTTGTTCCCGCAACATGGATGCTTTTGAACTTCGTTTCGGGATTGTTCAATTCGGCGAGAAGTTTGATTGTATTATCTAAATTCGCCTTATATGCAACCGCTCCGATACGTTGGTACATGGGGAGTTGAGAGAAAAGATAATCGAGGGTAGATTGATAAGAATTCATGTTTTTCGCAATTTGTTCGCAAAGATACGAAAAAAAAGCGATTAAATTTGGTTAATTGAAAAAAAAACCGTACCTTTGTACCACTAAAAGCAGAACAAATTAGGTTGCCCTACTGAAAAGTAGTTAGCGAAAGCGATTTACGCTTGTCTCACTGTTTGATTCTGTTTTTTTTATTACAATTTGGTCTCATTTTTTCATATATGAACCAATCAACAACTTCCATACAATCGACATACGTTGATGACACAGGATTAACTGTGGCGACTGCATTATACTCCTTTTTGCTTATCGGATCTTTGAAACTTTTTAGGAAACGATATGTAGGATTTCTGCCGAATTCTATCTCGTCTGCTTGATACAACGCTTGCCTCAAAACTCCTTTTGCTCTTTGAGGCGTTAATCCTTTTTTCTCTACCAATTCACGATGTACGTTTCTGTTTCTTTTCAGCACAACACCACTTAAAACTAAATACTTTGTAGGCAGGCAGTTTATCATATCAACGATTGCTGTGGTAAGGTTGGCAAACTTAAGCCTTCCGTTGCTCTTGATGGATTAGTAAAATGCTTATCCTCAATCTCTAATATGTCAGAATAATAAGGCAAAGTTGAAGGGTCTTTAAGTTCTTTTTTTGTTTTATTCTGCGAATTTTTTCTCATAGTTTTTGATTTTTTTTAGGTTAATTGGGCGTATGCAAGACGCCCCTACCCTATATAACGCAAAAACACCGATTTTCGTATATAAACTGTTAATAAATTCCGGTTTTGTTGATAACTTTTTGCGATACTCAAAATTTTTTCGTATCTTTGAGCCAACGAACTAAAAATAAAATTTATGAATACGGGTTGTCGAATACGAGTCGCGTCCGTGCCGGTAGTTACTCCTTCGGCGTAAAAACAAACCCACCTCTACCGTCAGATTCTAACGTTCCCATTCCCGGAAACGGAATGTGCGCTCCGGCAACGGAAAAATTATTTTCAACGATATGTTTCAACATTTCCAAGCGTGCTTCGATGGCTTTGTCGCTGTCAACATCAAATGCAATTGCAACCGTAGGGTGTGGCATTTGTATCGCCATTGAATGTACCATGTCGCCCCAAAACAGTACATCGTCTACCAAAAAAACGGTGTGCCCGGGTGTGTGTCCGAAATTGGGTAGCGAGCGAATAGCACCTTCGGCAAATTTTGTATGAGGTTCAAACAAAATCAAATTGTTGCGATAAACATTTATGAGCGTATTTACAAAAATTTGTGCGGGATTTTCCGGATTTTCTACATACCAATGTGGTAATTCGGTTTTTGCGATGTACAAATTTGCGTTTGGAAATGTTTTTGCGCTATTAGCATCAAGCAATCCGCCAATATGGTCGCGGTGCATGTGAGTAATCAAAATGATGTCGATCATTTCGGGCGTGATGTCGTGTTTCGACAGATTATAGACCAAAGGTTTCGGATTGACTCCGGCATCAATCAACACATTTTTTCCGGTTGATGTGCGAACGAAAAAAGCATTTGTTGCCATTGGATAATCGCCGTTTGGTGCGGTTTCAGCAAGAATTTCAGGTGTCGCTCCAATTAAATTATCGGTTGCTCTTTGAAATTGACCTTCGGAAAGCATGATTATTTGATTTCCATTCTTGGTTTCGTGCAAAAAAGTGCTGGTCTGTCCTGTAACAGCAGAGCAAACGAGGATAAAGGCTAAGGTGAAAAAAGATAGCTTCATGTTTTTTTTCGGCAAAGTTACGATTTTTTTTGTATCTTTGCAAAGATTTTTTAATACAAATAATTATGAGCAAATTATTGGAAGGCAAAACTGCCGTTATTACAGGTGCTGCACGTGGCATCGGAAAAGCAATTGCGATTGCTTATGCAAAACAAGGTGCAAATGTTGCATTCACGGATTTGAACTATGACGACACTGCGAAAGCAACTGAAAATGAACTAAAAGCATTTGGCGTGAAAGCCAAAGCGTACGCTTCGAATGCTGCAGATTACGCAGACACGGAGCGTGTTGTTGGCGAAATTTTAGCTGAATTCGGGACGATCGATATTTTGGTGAACAATGCCGGTATCACAAAGGATACGTTATTGATGAAAATGACCGAAGAGCAATGGGACGCAGTCATCAATGTGAATCTGAAGTCTGTATTCAATTTCACAAAAGCCGTTCAGGGTACGATGCTTAAACAACGTTCGGGAAGTATTATCAACATGAGTTCTGTCGTCGGCGTTTCCGGAAATGGCGGACAAATCAATTATTCTGCATCGAAAGCAGGGATTTTGGGTTTCACAAAATCATTTGCGAAAGAAGTTGGTTCGCGCAATATTCGTTGTAATGCCGTTGCTCCGGGCTTTATCATTACCGAAATGACCGGACAACTATCCGAGGAAGTTCGCAAGGCGTGGGCAGCTACAATTCCGTTGAAACGTGGTGGAACACCTGAAGATGTAGCGGAAGTCTGCGTATTTTTGGCATCGGATATGTCGGCATATGTAACCGGGCAGACGATTTGCGTTTGCGGTGGAATGAATATGTAAAATAATGTCTTTAATCTCAAATAATCCCGCTTGGTATGTGCTATTCTGTATATTGGCGGGATTTTTGTTTTCCGGAATCTTATATTACAAAACAAAAAAAGATGGATTCGAGCCTCTGAAACGCTATCTAATGGCTGGTTTGCGGTTTTTGTCTGTTTTTTTGATTAGTTTTTTGCTGCTTGCTTTTTTGCTGAAAACCGAACATCGTCGAACGGAAAAACCGATTGTGGTCTTGCTTCACGATAACACGGAATCGTTAGCCTATTTTGCAAAAGATAATCCGCAATGGCTTTCGCAATGGACTGACTTTTCAAGTCGTTTGGGAGATAAGTTTGAAGTTGAGCCTATGACTTTCGGAAACGATATTTCCTCGACAAACGATATTTTATTCGATCAAAGACAAACCAATATCTCAAACGCGTTGAGACAAGTCAGAACGCAATTCTTCGGTAGAAATTTAATGGCTGTAGTTTTGGCTTCCGATGGAATTTTCACAGCAGGGGAGCACCCTTTGCAAACAGCCGAAAATATCGCAGTTCCTGTTTTCACAGTTGCTTTGGGCGATACAGCCGAACATAAGGATGTGTGGATACATCGTGTGCATCACAACAGATCTGCTCATTTAGGTAATCAATTTCCGGTTAATATCGAATTGCGAGCAACGCAGGTACTCAATACGAGAGTAGTTGTAACCATCGAAAATCAAGGCCGCACGCTTTTTTCAAGAGAAGTAAATATTGACCAATCACATTTTTTTGAAACGATTGAAACGTTTCAAACGGCTGAGAACGTAGGGATACAGCGTTACATAATTTCGGTTTCCGAAGTTGAAGGTGAACGAAATGTGGTGAACAACCGCAGTGAAATTTTTGTGGAAATTTTGGACTCTCGCAGAAAAATTTTATTGCTTGCAGCATCCCCGCATCCTGATATTTCGGCAATTCGAAATTCCATTTTGGCATCTGAACGCTACGATGTGGACTTGGTTTTGGACGGAAATCTTCCGCAACCACTCGAAAATTACGATGTAGTTATTTTACATCAACTCCCTGCAAGATCAGGCGTTATGAGCGATCTTGTTCAACAAGTTTTGGTGAGAGAAATTCCGGTTTGGAAAATTCTCGGAACACAAACCGATTTCAATGCGTTCAATCGAATGAATTTTGGTGTCAGTATAGAACCGCGCGGACAGCAGACCAATGACGCCTTTCCGAGTTTCAATACGGCATTCACGAATTTTACATTTTCCAACGATTCGAGAAATCAATTGTTCAGTTTTCCACCATTGACCGTGCCTTTTGCGGCTTTTACATTTGCGGAAACGGCACAGATATTTTTGTTTCAAAGAATCTTGAACATTACGACAGATATGCCGTTGATGCTTGTTAATCAGAATGTAAATAATCGAACTGCCGTGCTTTTGGGCGAAGGCATTTGGCGCTGGAGGTTGCATGAATACTTACAAAATCAAAATCACGAGGCGATAAACGAGCTGACGAACAGAACTGTTCAATTTCTTTCTGCGGCTGCCGACAGACGCCAATTCCGGGTGCATTCAAGACCTATTTTCGATGAGACGGAACCCATTGAAATGGAGGCAGAACTTTACAACGAAGCGAATGAGCTTGTTACTTCTTCAGAGGTTGCCATTGAAATAAAAAATGCCGATGGTGCGATTTTCCCGTTTACATTTTCGCCTTCCGGGACGATGTATCAATTACGTGCGGGGTTTTTGCCTGTCGGAGATTACACGTACGTTGCACGGACAAGATTAGGCAGCCAAACACATCAAGCAACGGGTGGTTTTTCCGTGCGAGCGATGAATATCGAACAGCTGAATTTGCGTGCTGATCACCAATTATTGAACTTAATTGCTTTGCAAACGGATGCCGAAATGTTCTATCCAAATCAATTAGACGAGTTGCGAAATATGCTCATTTCTCGTGATGATGCTAGGTCTGTAACCTACATAGAACGGGCATTTCACGAACTCATCAACCTGAAATGGATTTTGTTCTTTTTGATTTTGATTCTTTCAATTGAATACTTCTTGCGTCGATATTTTGGAGCATATTGAAAAGTGCAAAAACGCTGTTTTTTTTTTTTTTACTTGCAAATATCATTTTTTTTTCGTATCTTTGCAAACTTTATAGTTGCTGTATAATTATAATTGCTGTGTAATAGTGAAAATTTATAAAATAAAAGGTTCAAGATTAGAATGCTTATCTTTGCATATCTAATTGAGAACAAATGAAAAAATCATAAATCATATACGATGATGAAAAAATCTTTTTTTGTACTAACATTACTTTTTGCCTTTAATTTTTTTTACGGTCAGTCTGTTTTGGATTTAGGTTTTGGTTCTCAGGTTCGGAACAGTGTTGTTTTCGATAATCCGGGGGGCATAGCTGTATCTTCGGGTGTTTCTGTAAGTTTTTCTGCTTCTGATTCTGTTCTTACCGGTGGTTTTGACAACGTTCATCTTTTGAACAGTCCTTTTCTGCCAGGTTTGCGTATTGATGCCGGCAGTGCTTTGTTCGATATGGGGAACCGGTACTATCTTGGAGTTTTGGATACACTGGATCTGGACAATAATCGGCGTCTGTCTTGCCGTAATGTGGACATCGGCGCTTTTGAGTATTTGAGCGTTCCTGCAGTAATTACGGTCCAGCCTTTTTTGTCGGGGCGTGTGTGCGGAGGTGAGGCAGTTGAGCTGATTGTAGAAGCTGTGGGGGACGGTTTGAGCTTTCAGTGGCAGTTGGACGGTGTAGATATTGATGGTGCTGTTGACTCTATTTTGCTTATACCTTCTGTTTCTATGCTTGACACGGGGTACTACCGTGTTGTTGTCCGTGGTACGTGCAGCAGCGACACTTCTGCACTGGTTCGTCTGGATGTCGACCCAAGGCCGTGGGTTGTAGCGATGAACGACACGACGATCAGCCTTGGCCAGGATGTTGTTCTATATGTTCTGGAGTATTCAGGTTCTGTTTCCTGGCTTGCCGGTGACAGCTTGACGGTTCTGAGCAATCTGCATCTGACCAATTTGTCGGAGTCTTCTCGTTTTTTTGCTGTTGCTTCCAGCGGTGTCTGCTCCGATACTTCGTCAGTTGTTTATATTACGGTCAAGGACGAGCTTATAGTTTCGCTCGAGAGCTGGGACGGCTGTTTTATCGGCGACGGCTGGGCCGAGGTTGGCACGGTTTCGGGTACGGGTCCTTTCAGCTATTTGTGGAGCACCGGTTCGACCAACAGGGTTGTTGAAGGCCTCAACCCGGGTACGCACAGTGTTACGGTTACCGATGCCCACGGGATCAGCGGAACAGCATCGGTTGTGATCTACCCTGTAGTTCCTTTGGATATTTCTTTCCGTGTAGATCCTGCCGATAACGAGGATTGTTCGAACGGGAGTATTTTTGTAGAAGTTTCGGGAGGGACGGGTCCTTTCTATTTCAACTGGAGTTCTCTATGGGACGGAGAGTTTGAGCGTTTTTCCCAGCACCTTCTGAATGTCCCCTACGGCATGTACAGAGTTCTTGCCACCGACAGCCGGGGGTGTACTGCAGATGCAGAGATTCCTCTTGCGTGCACTTATGCGCGTGTTATGGCCACGATGCTTCTTACACCGAACGACGACGGTCTGAACGATTTTGTGTACATCCGCAACATCGAACTTTTCCCCAACAACCGTGTTGTGATCATCAGCAGTTATGGAGAAGAGATTATTACGATCTACAACTACGACAACATCGACCGTGTCTGGCGCGGGCACAACAGCCGCGGCGATCTTGTTGCCGACGGGACGTACTACTATATAGTTGAAGCAGAAGGCATGCGTGCTGTTGCCGGTTGGATCATCGTCAGATTGTCGGGCAGATAGGCCTGCATAAGGATTTGGTATTTAAAGTTAAGAATTGAAATTGAAATTGAAAATGAAAAAGACGACAATAATGAAAAAGACAGTTTTTTTAATAATGCTTTGTGCTGCTCCTGTACTTTTTAAGGCCCAGACGGGTACCCCTCTGGCAATGTACGCAGGCAACCAGCTGATCTTCAATCCTGGTTTTGCCGGAGCTTACGATCTGTTTTCGGCCAATCTGAGCGTCCGCCACCAGTGGGTGAACATTCCGAACTCTCCCAAACTGATGAGCTTCAACGCGCATGCTCCGTTTCAGAGCCAGCGCAACGCTATGGGTTTTGTCTTCCAGCGGGAGGTTTGGGGTCCTCAGTTCGTCCATACAACCAACATCACTTATGCGCATAAGATTTTCTTCAATCCGACGACTTTTTTGAGTCTGGGTTTGCAGGCCGGTCTTCTGAACACGGTTACGGACTGGAACATGGTCACGTTTGTTATGCATCCGGAAGATCCGGTCTACTGGGAAGACGGGGGGAGGCAGGTGAGCAACCGTTTCGATATGAACCTTGGGGCCTATCTTCAGGCCGAAGACTTCTATCTTGGTTTTTCTGTACGTCATCTTACCATGCCCCGCTTCGACGAGGTGCGTATGGATATAGATGGGCGCGAGCATGTTTTCCATTCACACGTGCGCCGTCAGTTTTTCGTTATGGGCGGGTACAATATCGCTCTTTCGCGCGATCTCGACCTGCGTCCTCATTTTCTGGCGCGGTACAAGCATACCAATCCGGTATCTTTGAGCGTGGGCGCCAATCTGGTTTACGACAACCGTTTTTTCGTGGGGAGTAACTTTATGACGGGCCAGCGTGCAGTTTCTCTGGTTTTTATGGCTGAGGTTATGGAAGGCCTGCGGATCGGATACTCTTTCGATATGAACTTCGGCATCATCCGCCCTTTCCAGCGGGGTTCGCATGAGGTTTCGGTCAATTATTTTATACCTTTGTGGAACCGTTTCGACGATGTGCGGGTTCGCCGGAACTGGCAGTAGTAATAGAAAACCTAAACACAGAATACAGAAATTTGAAGATAAAAATATATAATTCAGAATTGAAAACTGAGAATTTAGATTAGAATTGAAAATGAAAAAGATGAATATAATGAAAAGATCGTTGATTTTAATAATACTTGCATCTGCAGTGTTGCTTGTGCCTGCACAATCGGTCATCCACGTGAGTCCTTCCGGTTCTTCTTCCGGGCCGGGAGCAGACTGGGCCGGAGCTGTAACTTTGGAACATGCTGTTTCTACAGCTTCCGCGGGAGATATTTTGTGGGTTCGGTACGGCACCTACCATCTTTCGGGTACTTTGGAAATTCCTGACAATGTGAGGGTTTACGGTGGATTTCTGGGTACGGAGACGCATACGAGCCAGCGTAATTTTGCGCTCAATCCGACCATCATTGATGCGGGGGGAAATTTTGGAGCCGTCACTCTGGGTCAGTTTTCGGTTTTGAGCGGTTTTACAGTCCGGGGAGGTGTTGCAAACATCATCGGCCGTATGAACGGCGGGGGCGTAGTGATGCTTCCCGGTTCAAGGCTTGAATACAGCCGGATCGAGGACAACACGGCGGCCGGCCGCGGCGGCGGTGTCTGGGCCCAGGGGCAGGCTGAGATTTTCAGCAGTGTTTTTTCGGGCAACCGCGCCGGCTTGGACGGTTTTGCCGTTTCGGGAGGGCAGGTTCTTTTCCTCAACAATACCGTTGTCGGCAATACGCTTCTTCCGTGTACTGTATTCGACACAGTTTTCTTCGATACCATCTGTACGGGCTCTACCCTTGCTCTGAGCACTTCTATAGCCGGAACCTATCTATGGAATACCGGCGAAACGGGTTCTTCGATCACGACTCCTGTCCTCACTGCGGACTCTGTATTCTGGGTGAAGATCACCACGCCAGACCTCTGCGCCGCCGTGCACAGCTTCAATATCCATGTCCTTGCCCAGACCCTTGCTTTGACAAGCGCTGTGGGTACAGACCACCAGCAGATCGCCTTGGGAGACTCCATTACGTGGATTGCTTATACTTTCGGGGGTGTTGCTGACTCTGTGCGTATAACGTGGCAGGGTACCGGGGATACCAATACAGCTCCTGCCGGAATTACGGTCTCTGATCGAGCAGTAAGTCCGATCATCATCCGGGGTACACCGGCGCATGCGGGTATTTTTGTGTATACTATAACCACTATTGGATCCCAATGTGATTCGGTATCGCTCACGGGCACCATCAACGCAGGTATGCGCGGATGCAATCTGGATACACCGGGCTGGGGCGCTTCTTTAGGTACTATCGCCTGGGGCAGTACCGCCAACACGGATATTGAGTCGGGCACTACGCTGATTGCGGGTACCGGAAGCAGGCCTGCACAGGTCTGGTCCGGCGCTGTTTTTGCTTCGGCTTGTGAAAAAGGTAATGATAGCCCCAGCAATGAATTTAATGGCGGAACACCGGGGAATTTCAATGCAGACTGTCGTCAAACGCTGGGCAGCTTCCTTGGCGATCGTGACACGATTCAAACGGGTGACCTTTTCTCTTGGTGTGCTGTAATGCGTTTTGGTGCACAGCTTTGTCCTTATCCTTGGCGTGTTCCTACACAACAAGATTTTGCTGCATTGCATCAAAATTTGGGTTATGCAATGCCCTCTGTTGTTGGCGGTAGTGTTCCACTTATAGCAAATACGTACACAGGTACAGTCGGCACAACGATTGCTCCTCAGGTTGGCGGTCTATGGAATGGCTCAAGGTTTACGAGTTATACCGGTCAAATTACAAGTTCTCACACGCTTTACTGGTCTTCTACCGAAATTGACGCAAACAGTGCTCGTAGTCTGTACTACACTGCTACGGATGCATTCCCTGCGTGGAACATGGCTAAATTTTTCGGTTTGACTTTGCGTTGTGTTCGCGACGAGCCGTGCGATATCATTACCTTTACAGGTACTGCCGGAACGTCGGATCAAGCGATATGTATGGGACAGGCCATACTGCCGATTAGTTTTGACTTGGTTGAAGGTACTTCGGGATCGGCTATCGATCTGGCTGTCCGCTGGTTTGAAGTCAGCGCCGATGCAGTTGATACCACAGCTGTTTCTACTCCTTCGGGAATTACATATTTGGTCAGCAATTTAATAGGTGTGAGCACGGGAGTGAGAGGAATTGCAGGTACTCCTGCGAATTCCGGACATTTTATTTTTGAAGTCTTTACCACCGACCATGATGAGCCTGCCTGCGATACGGCAAGACTAAGAGGAACGATCAATATTTCAGATATTCCATGTCCCGGCTGTAACAACAGCGTACCGGGCTGGGGTGCTTCTTTGGGTACTATTACCTGGGGTAATACATCCAACACGAATATAGAAAGCGGCATTAGTAGGATCGAAGGTACCGGCGGAAGGCTTTCACAGGTCTGGTCCGGCGCTGTTTTTGCTTCGGCTTGTGAAAAAAATGAATTTAATGGCGGAACAACGGGGAATTTCAATGCAGACTGTCGTCAGTCGTTGCACACATTCAACAATGGCAGAGCGGCAGGTATTACCGGCGACTACTTCTCTTGGTGTGCTGTGATGCGTTTTGGCAACCAGCTTTGTCCTTATCCTTGGAGGGTTCCTACGAGTCAAGATTTTATTGATTTGGATATGAATTTGGGCGGAACAGGAATGAACAGTCAGGTAGGAGTCAATATTATAGGAATTCGTGGCTATACTGCTAATTCTGGTACTAATATTGCTCCTACAGTTGGAGGTATCTGGGGAGGTGTTCGTTTTACGGCTCAATCAGGTTTTCTAACGCAGGAGAGCTCACTCTACTGGTCTTCTACAGCGTCAGCAACTGGAGCCTACTTGCTGGGCTTTAGTGCGGGTCATGTGCACGCTCGAGAACATACCATCAGTAGGAGTCTCGGCTTGACCCTTCGCTGTATTCGCGACTACGAGTGCGATATCCTTGTTCTTGTGAGCGACTCCTTAACGCTGCATCAAACTGTAGGAAGCGGACAGATCATTGCCCCTGTAATTGCAGAACTTGCTGCGCAGACTTTGGGAACTGCTACAATGACTGATATTCGTTGGTTTAGCATTGATAGTATATTTGATGGTACCGGAGATTTCGTTCAGGTGGATACTAATGCCGCTGCTATGCCGACAGGTCTCAGCTACAATGGAAACACCCATACGCTTACCGGCTCTACTGCTTTAGCGGGAAGATATATTTTCGAAATCTTTACAACCAATCATATAGCTCCTTGCGATGAAGCAATTCTTAGAGGTACGCTTACAGTAACAAACATTCCGATGACAGGCTGTAACAGCAACACTCCGGGCTTCGGCGGCGGTGCTACAGGTGTGCCTGCCGGACAGCTCGGCACCATCACTTGGGGCAACACAACCAACACAACTATCGAAAGCGGCACAACGACTGTTTTCGGCAGCGATGGCAGACCTGCACAAATTTGGTCGGGTGCTGTATTTGCTGCGGGTTGTGCAAAAGGTATTGATGTCTCTAACGATGAATTCAATGGTGGAACAGCAGGCAGCTGGAATGCCGATTGCCGTCAAACGCTAGGCACGTTCAACACCGGCAGAGCAGCAGCTGTTACAGGCGATTTATTTTCTTGGTGTGCTGTTATGCGTTTTGGTGATGTGTTGTGTCCGGATGGCTGGCGTGTGCCTACTACCGAGGATTTTGCTATTTTGCATCAAAATTTGGGTTATGCACTTCCTTCTACTTTGCAAGGTACTGTGCCCTTTATCGCAAATACTTACGTGGGTACTGACGGTACGGTAACTGCTCCTCAAATTGGTGGACCTTGGGGTGGTGCTCGATGGACGGGTTTCGCTGCGGAGATTACGCGCGCAGGGTCGGGCTATTGGTCATCTACTGAGATATCTGCTACAAATGCCCTACTCCTATATTTTAGTACCGTGGGTGTTTGGCCTCAGTTCGGCGGTTTCGATAAGGGCAGCGGCTTTGCACTCCGTTGCGTAAGAGACTACGTAGTCCCGCAAGGCTGTAACAGCAACGAACCAGGTTTTGGTCCAAATTTAGGTACCATCACTTGGGGTAATACTTCGAATACAGATATTGAAAGCGGCACAACTACAATCCGCGGTACCGAAGGCAGACCTGCTCAGACTTGGTCGGGAGCTGTTTTTGCTACGGCTTGTGCTAAAGGTACTAATATTGAAGATGCCTTTAATGGCGGAACAACAGACAATTTCAATGCTGACTGTCGTCAAACATTGGGTACTTTCAATAGTGGAAGACCTGATGCTGTTACCGGCGACTTATTCTCTTGGTGTGCCGTGATGCGCTTTGCAGATATGCTTTGCCCGGATGGTTGGCGGGTTCCAACTACTGAAGACTTCGCTATCTTGCATCGAAATCTAGGTCATCCTGCTCCTCCTCCTTTTACCATACTGCCGAACACTTATGTAGGACTTACCGGTACTGTTGCCGCTCCTGAAATAGGGGGTATTTGGGGCGGTGCTCGTTGGACGGGTGGTGCAACGCTAGCAAGTAGTCCACCTACCTCTACATTAGATCATGATATTTCGATGTATTGGTCGTCTACCGAGAGCTCTGCTTGGAATGCCCACAGGTTGCTTTTCCATGCTTTTGGGGTGGTACATCCTGAGTACATTGGTAGTGGCGCTAAGAGTGACGGCTTAGCCCTTCGCTGCGTCCGCGATACGGTATTCGAACCGATTCCTGCAAGCTGTAATGATGCTATGCCGGGCTTTGGTCCAAGTTTAGGCACTGTTACTTGGGGTAATACGACTAATGAAGACATCGAAATAGGAAGAACGACTATTTTCGGTACCGACGGAAGACCTACGCAGGTCTGGTCTGGCGCTGTATTTGCTGCGAATTGCGCTAAAGGAAACACTACCGGTGGTGATGAGTTCAATGGTGGAACTGCCGGTAATTTTAATGCTGATTGCCGTCAGTCTCACCTAAGTGCTAGTGGTGGTCGTTCTTCGGCCGTTTCCGGTGATTTCTTTTCTTGGTGTGCTGTAATGCGTTTTGCCGGCGACCTTTGTCCTTATCCTTGGCGTGTTCCTACAAGCCAGGAGTTTATAGACTTAGATATGAATATGGGAGGAACAGGCTTAAGTAGAAGTGGAGCAGCCGGAACGATAAACGGTATTACCATTGAAACTCAAATTTCAACCTGGTATACTTCCGGCAGCGGTACTCCTCCTCTACCTCAAATTGGTGGTCTTTGGGGTGGTTCTCGGTGGACGGGCCATGCCGGCAGTCTTGTTTCGAATACGCAATCATATTATTGGTCATCTACCGAGGCTTCACCAACGACAGCTCACAACCTGAGTTTTTGGCCAGATGGAATAAGTTTGCCGGCGACAGCTGCTAAAAGCTTTGGTAGGGTACTCCGCTGTATTCGCGATTACGCAGCCCCGCAAGGCTGCAACACCAACGAACCGGGTTGGGGCACAAGCCTCGGCACCATAACCCGAAACTTCTCGGGAGATGCCGGACAACCGGACGATTCGATATTTATTTCCGGTCAAGTCCACGCCCGCCGAATCTCGCAGATCTGGTCGGGTCCGGTGATGGCGGAAAACTGTAATAAGACGACGTTTGCCGGCGGTACAGATCCTGATAATTTCAACGCGGATTGCCGCAGAAGCCACGATGTTAATCGCATGTTCCCGGATGGAGGCGACTTGTTCTCTTGGTGTGCGGTAACACGCTTTGCGGAAGTGCTTTGTCCGTATCCTTGGCGTGTGCCGACGGAACAAGATTTTATCAATTTGGATAGTGCTCTTGGTGGAACAGGAAGTGATCAAATCAATAATCCTGTTCTCAGAGATAGATATATCGCAACTACCGGTATTCCGGGTCAATGGTGGCGTGGTGTTTACAGTGGTACCAGTACCCGGACGGGCACGCTTCAAAGTCAGAATGTTTTTGGAACCTATTGGTCTCAAAGCTTGCAGTCCCCATCCGGAATAGCTATGACTTTCTCCTCCCCCGATGACCAGGTTCGTCCACGAATTTTCTTTGATAGAGGTCATGGTCTTGCCTTGCGCTGTGTAAAAGACGGTCCGGAAATTCTTCCGATGACAGGTTGCAACAGCAACACACCGGGCTTTGGCGGCGGTGCTACAGGTGTGCCTGCCGGAGAACTCGGTACGGTCTCTTGGGGCAATGTTGCGAATACAAATATTGAAGAAGGTACAACAACCATCCGCGGTACTGAAGGCAGACCTTCGCAGGTTTGGTCGGGTGAAGTTTTTGCTGCGGGTTGTGCTAAAGGCAATGCTTCGTGGAGCGCCTATTTTAATGGAGGTCCTATTGCCGGTACTTTCAACGCAGATTGTCGTCAATCGTTGAACGCATTCTTCCAAGGTAGACCTGCCGCTGTTGCGGGCGACTATTTCTCTTGGTGTGCTGTTATGCGTTTTGCGGATGTACTTTGTCCGGACGGTTGGCGTGTTCCAACACAACAAGATTTCATTAATTTAGATATGAATTTGGGTGGAACCGGTGAAAACAATCAACTTGCTTCAGCTCGTCCTGTTGCCTATACACCGGCTACCGGCACTGGCCACGTTAATCCTCAGATTGGAGGTACTTGGCGTGGTGTTCGATGGACAGTCGGGACGACGAGTACGATTGGTGATATTTTCTCTACTGCTTTCTCGGCCTACTGGTCATCTATTGAGAACTCAGCTACGCAAGCTTTTAACTTGTTTTTGGATGCGTCCAACATCCACCCTCAACATGGTGCCAATAAGAGTCTCGGCTTGCCGCTCCGCTGCGTCCGTGATACCGTATTCCCACCACCTCCGACAGGCTGTAATGATGCCATGCCGGGCTGGGGTCCAAGTTTAGGTACTATCTCTTGGGGTAATACGGCAAACACGGATATTGAAACAGGTACAACAACTATTCGCGGTACCGATGGCAGACCTGCACAGACTTGGTCGGGTGCGGTATTTGCTGCGGCTTGTGAAAAAGGTAATGATGGCATCAACGATTCATATAACGGCGGAACGGTCGACAATTGGAATGCCGACTGTCGTCAAACGCTGGGTAGTTTTCTCGGTAATCGCGACACAATTCAAACGGGCGATTTATTTTCGTGGTGTGCTGTGATGCGTTTTGCTGACGATTTTTGTCCTTATCCTTGGCGAGTACCGGATTCGGCTGATTTTAGGATTCTACATGAGAATTTAGGTTATCAAGCGCCTACTACTACAGGCAATGTTGTTCCTCTTATCCCGAATACGTTTACGGGAGAGCAGGGTAGTGCACAATCTCCTATGGTTGGCGGTATTTGGGGTGGTGCTCTTTCTACCGGTCTTCCAAATTCACCTACCAGCCCGGCTTCGGGCTACTGGATGTCTACCGAGATCACTCCTATATTTGGACGCGGTTTGCGTTTTGGTCTAGCGGGAGTGTGGCTTGATGACTTCACTAAGTCTCAGGGTTTAGCCCTCCGCTGCATCCGCGATACGATATTCGCACCAATTCCTGCAAGCTGTAACGATGCTATGCCGGGCTGGGGCCCGGGTCTTTTAGGCGCTGATTTTGCAACGGATCAAACCTGGACTATTCACGGTACCGGCGGCAGAGCCACTCAAGAATGGTCGGATGCTGTAGTCGCAGCGGCTTGTGCAGGCAGAGAGACGTTTGACGGCGGAAGTTTACCAAGTTTTAATGCGGACTGCCGTAATTCTGTTGGCAATGCTAATTTTAGCGGACATTATTTCAGCTGGTGTGCTGTGATGCGTTTTGAGGATGAGCTTTGTCCTTATCCTTGGCGAGTTCCTACGCAACAAGATTTCATTGATTTGGATTTGAATTTGGGCGGAACAGGTCTGAATAGTCAATCCGGAACTAATATCATTGGTGTTCGTGGTTATACCGGCAATGCGAATTCGCCGAATGGTGGCGTTTGGGGCGGTTCTCGCTTTACCGGTTCCTCGGGCGGTCCCACGGCTGCTCAGTCGTTCTACTGGTCTTCTACCGAGCACAGTGCGCCGTTTGCTTTCATCCTGCACTTCAATGCGAGCTACGTGTACCCGCAGAATGCGCTCAGTAAGGGTAACGGCTTTGCAGTCCGGTGCGTCCGCGATTACGCCTGCGACATACTTGTCTTCACAGTTGATTCGGCTGCAGCAAATCAAACCGTAGGCAGCGGCCAAACCATTGCTCCTGTAACCGTTGGATTTGTTGGAGGAACTTTGGGAACTGCTACAACGACTGATATTCGTTGGTTCAGCATTGATAGTATATTTGATGGTACCGGAGATTTCGTTCAGGTGGATACTAATGCCGCTGCTATGCCGACAGGTCTCAGCTACAATGGAAACACCCATACGCTTACCGGTTCTACTGCTTTAGCGGGCAGATATATTTTCGAAATCTTTACAACCAACCATATAGCTCCTTGCGATGAAGCGGTTGTAAGAGGTACGCTCACGGTAACACCTATTTCAATGATAGGTTGTAACTCCAACACGCCGCTCTTTGGCGGCGGCGCTACAGGTGTGCCTGCCGGAGAACTCGGCACGGTTACTTGGGGAACTACTACCAACATAGATATTGAAGAAGGTACAACGACCGTTCGTGGTACAGAAGGCAGACCTTCGCAAACTTGGTCAGGTGCTGTATTTG
>Ga0123355_10000572_pt1 | contig 49548 bp, 29 predicted proteins | sample TergutEmb28metaG_3_FD_89872 | JGI IMG/M metagenome (GOLD analysis project Ga0123355, IMG submission 89872) | Embiratermes neotenicus P1 segment gut microbial communities from Petit-Saut dam, French Guiana - Emb289 P1 | ecosystem: Host-associated > Arthropoda: Insects > Digestive system > Gut ...
AAAAAAAACAAACAACACTAATAACCGCCTTACCCAAAAAACCAAATTTCTACAAAAAAAAAAACCCCCCCCCCCCCCCCCACATAACCCACGCAAATTAATTTGAAAATGTATTCATCGGCCTAACATTATAGCCGGGTATTATTTAGTATACCTTTTGTCGCAGGACGACAAGAGTGCTAGCCGCCGGCTACTCGTGGTCCAGAAGCGGTCTGTAAACGACACGATAAAAGTTCAGTGCAGCACATTTGTTTCGCGCCCATTCCGTCGTAACATTTCGTTTTGAACTTCGGTTGCTTCCAATGGATGTAAGTTGTTAAGCAATTATCTAGTGCTGTTCTCGAAACTGCTCTGGATTATTTACAAGGAAAATGAACCACTCTTTTCAGTTCTCACATCATTGTAGAATCAAAAGGCAGAAATATTTTACTATGAATATATAAAATTACATGAGGTTTTGTATAGTTTTTTGTTTTTACATTAACACTGATATCAAGAAAACTTTAAATTTATGCTAGTTCAGTAATACACACTGAACAGTTATTCAACTGAACATGTTGGTAAGATTTACAAGGGACTGACAGTGTATGACCCTGTTATTGGTCTTTGGAGTGAAATGTTCAAGACCAGCTTGAGAGATTATACTAGTTTTATAAATGCTATACCACATTAAATTCAGTTCAAATGACATGTTTATCTCCCTGTGTCATATGTGGAACTTGTATAAGTACAAAAGTTGGTCTCCCTATGATAGAAGAACATGAGTGAGGGTTTTCTATAACTAGTGCTGGGAAAGATCTTATTAGATCTCAAATCATACCATGAATATGAAGGTACAAAGGGCCAGAGAACAATACATAATGATGCACTGTGCAACTGTCCAAATATTGATATGGTAAAGTGTGAGACAAGAGGGACATGTAGAACACACGAGCAGAATACAGAATTCACACAAAGTTATGATCACAAAACATGTAGGGAATATATTACTTCACAGTCTTAGGTGTAGGTTGGAGGTAATAGTAAAACTGAGAAATGTATCTTGAAGTTGTGGTTCATCAGTGTCACGTAGAACCCAGTGGTTAGCTTTCTGGGGTTACTTGAATTTTTGATAGTAACATAAAAACACATTCCTTTTATTTCAGATAAACAACATGCCAGCATTACAGGAACATACAAAAGAAGGCCATTTGGATTTTCCATTGTCTGCAGACTGTGAAGACGATAAAAGTAAAAGAGAATCTAGCAAGAATGAAAGACCACAAACTTTTCTTGCCAAGATAGTTTCAGGCTGTCAACAAATAACCATCCACTCTGACAAGCAGAAGGAACATAAATTGAAAAGACATCTTGACTCTTCTTATAACTTCTATGGTGACAGAGGAGAGTTTACAACACACAGTGGTGGCCATAGTGATAAAGATGATACTGATCTAAGCTGCTTGGTAGCTGGTATTTGTTCCTCAAATGATTCCCATGATCCAGCCACCAAACTGCAACTGTTGTCACTTCTAGCCAGTGCATGTATGCAAAGACCTGAGTTGTATGAGTCCATAGGTTCCAGCCCACTGGTGGGGTACACAGAAGGTCTGCTATTCACATACACTGATGCTCACTATATGTGCCCCAATCAAAGGCAAGAGTTGATTATACCAGGCCCACCCATCTCAGAACTTATACTTCTTATACCTGTTCTCAAACTCCTAATTCTTGCAGCTAATACGACTATTCACCAAATCCGAGCCACCTTCCTGCATAAGTCACGAATCCTGCAACAGCTGATGCAAGCCTCGACACAGTGCAGCTACAGTTGTATATCAGCATTTAATAAGCTGCGTGCTGCAGTCTTTGGCAAGGTGCTTTCTGGTGCTATTTTAGAAATGTCTAGTTTGGATACACTAGCATTATTTGCAAAATGTTTTGGAATAGATGCATCATCACTTAACCTGAAGTTGCAGGGTTATCATGCTACTTTGTACGACGTAAGTGGTAACAAATGTCTAAACATCAACCTTGACATCATTCAGAAGCAGTCACCAAGTGGCAAGAAATACACACAGTCACTTGCCAGTAACTCTGATCCTAACTCCACCATGGACTGCTGTGAGAATACTGATAATGTGAACTGGAATGACATAACTGTTGCACGAGTTCTACTGTTAAAAGCTGCTTTGGTATACATGAAACATGACTGGAAGGAGTGTCTGACCTATATCAGTTCCCAAGTGCACGATCATTTGAGAATAGAGGATGTAGCATTACAGCAGCCAAAAATTGGAGCTGTGTGTGGCTTCTGGCACTGGGTGAGTAAACATAATGTTGGAGAACTAAACCAAGTGGTACAGATATCATGATGATAGGTGTACGTCTAAGGCACCTTTCACATTAGATTTAGCCAACTGTCATCTCCATTACACTATCATTTTCCTGGTTGAAGGTGGACCAAAATGCCTTTTGGCTATCCTCTTAGCATGCTCTTCCTCATACTTTATCACATTTCATTTGAAACTTGCAGTATACAAAGTCCCCATAAGTTTAGTATACATTCTCAGAACAATTTAATTTTCTGTAAACTCATAACTGTATGCTACTGAATGATCAGCACAAGGAACAATGCAGTTGTTTCTCTCCAAGTATGAGTCATCTGATGACTGTTACCCCTTCACGAAATGTATGAATATCAGTTGCTTGGAAGGTAATAGTGATATGCTTTTAGACCTTACGAAATAGGCCATTTTATGCAGTACTTTCCAGGAAAAATACTTATCTTAAGGCCTGGAAAACATGGTATTTTCTGTGGGATATTAACACTCCATCATCTGACACTATGTACCATCAACTGAGATATAGCAGTAAGACTGTGAGTGGTGAATAAGAGGACTGTGGGAAGCCACTTAATTGTACGAAAGGCTCATGCCTTATTTTATGTCTTTTCAGGATGCCACATTTGAAGGACAGCCATTACTGACGGTGCAGTGTTTGCGTGGTCAAGTGCTGACACTGACAGGTGACTGGGCAATGTTCTGGGCAATTGATGTTGGTCTTCTTGGCTACATTCCAAGGGAGAAAATTTACTCTTTACCTGAACACATAGCATTAAAGGCTCCACTGATTAGCATCTGTATAATTCGAGGTACTGTATGACCACTTCTAATGGCATGCTGATATGTCAACTTGTAATTATAAAGGTTTAAAAGTTGACATTCTTTTGGATATGATGCAGCATCACTGGGTGATTGGTTTCAATTTTGAGACTATTATGTTGTCTTTAAATCTGTGGAACTCATCATCCCAGAAGAGAAACCTCAGCAACACAGTGTCAAAAACCTGAAACTCACAAAAGTCTAGGTCCAGAACTATAATTTCTAATTTCTTAAGTAGGTGCATTTTACCAATTCTTCCTTGAGCAGCTGAGAGTTATTTAGAGACAATATTCTCTGTTATCACATCACATTTACAGGAGCCTGCCATTACACCCCATCATGAGCCTTACATTCCAGTTTATGTGTTCACATCTTACTTCTGGTACTCAAAGATGCATTTTAATAGCCCTAGCCAGTAAAGTTTAAAACAGTTGTGGGGCCTGTCTAACTTGCTATCCAATCAGTACTGGAGATTTCTCGTGGTATTAAAAAAGCGTGACTCCCTTCCTTGAAAAGGCAAAGTGAAATATGCTTGTAGTTTCACCTTCATGTTATGGTGCTTTGTCAAGAGGAAATTTCACTTTTTGTGTAATTATATCCATCTTAATATTAACCTTTTGTCTATGCCTTACCTTTCTATATTGGCTGTAGGTAAAGAAATTTAAGTAGATTTTGAATTCTCACAGCATTATCTTCTTCGATATGATGCCTTGTAGATTGGCAAATATTTACAAATGTTTCTCAGGAGCATGCTGCCTCCAACTTTAGGTTTTGGATTACTGTGTACGTACAGGCAGTAAGGTCCTTCAAATCATCAGTAACTATTTAACAATATGTAGGGCGCTGTACCCCATTATTAGACTTCAATCTGAAGAAATCTTTTTTTGTTCGTATACCTCCATGATACCTTGTAATTTCTATGTTGAAAAGCTCCAAATATCTATACGTATCGAGATATGGTGGGGTGTACTTCTTCTAGTTGTGTAAAACACTAAATAAATGTAGACCACTCACATCTAAGTGAGATATCTCATGCATTGCATGGTACGAGTTAAACATGGTAGGGAATTAGTGGCAATATGAACCATAGGGTCTTAGTCTATTAATCCTGTGCCTGACCTGGAGGCTTCATGGGCTCCAGAGTCAGTATAGATGTATGGAAAGTAGAAAACTCTCTTCCCAGCAGGGACAACAGGTATTTCTCTTCTCCAAATCATTCAGACCAGCTCTGCAGCCTATGCAGCCTCCTATTCAATCGACACTGGGGTTCTTTCCCAGGGGTAAAGCAGCTGGGGTGTGATGGTGACCACTCACCTCAACCTAGGACCGAGGTTAAGAATAAGTACGGTTATACCTGTGCTCCTCCTATATGCATTTGTGGCCTTGACAGGGTCAAATTTACCTTTAACAATTACCTGACATGGAAGGCACAGTTGTGGGTGAAATATATGCAATGTATGTACAGAATATTCCCAAAAATATACAGAGTATGTAACCTAGTGCCTTTGTTTTGCAGGGTGTTGTAATTCTAGTGTATACATCTAACAAAATTGCAGCTGATATACCACATTTACCGAAATATGAGATGAAAAGTTTTACATTGTCATAATGTTAAGAAAAATGGGGGTTGCCTCATAATCACACACAAGTTTCAAAAAGTTAAACATGTCCCACACATTTATTTTTTGAAAATTCAAGACTGTGAAGGTGGAGCATCTTATATTCTGGTACATGTTGTATTTATCTTCAGTAGGCGTTAAAGTGTTAATATTTCATCACATTAATTTGATAATAGTAAACATTTGGTGATCGGTTCATGCAGGTCCAGTCTGTGAAATGGATGAGATGTTTCTGGCAAGTGCATACCAATTGCTGCGAATCATACTGGAGACCAATGCTTTAACTGGCAAACATATGCTCCTCTGTCCATCAGGGGAACACATCCTGTCACTCTTTAAGGTAATGAATCCCGTTACAGGCTATAAAACAGGACCTTCAGTGCAATGAGGGGGGGGATGATGCAGGAAGCATTTTACAGAGGTACTGTCAAGGCTCCTAGATTTTCACTTCATGAATGCGAACTTCTGGTGCTCTCCATAATATATATACATAGTGGCACAGAACTGATGACACATTTCAAATTTGAATATTGCGCCGGCGTGATAGACTGTCGTGGTTGGCGGGAAGGGCCAGTAGAGAGGACGCCATTTCATATGATCAGTTGCAATGGAGTGTTGAAATGTGTTACCTGTGTTCGTAGTTTCAGCAACATCACTTGGCCTGCTCAGTTGCCCAACCTTACTGTACCAGATTTTTTCCTGTGGGGGTTCCTGAAAGGCCGTGTGTTCCAGAGGCATATCATGACTATTCAAGAACTCAAACAAGCCACTGTTGATGAAGTTGCGGCTATTGATGAGGACCTATGGAGGCGCGTGTACAGCAACTTCCAGACACGCTTGCAACAATGCATTGATGTAAACGGAGGCCATCTGCTTAATGTTCAGAAAATAAGCTTGTAATCTGTGGGTAACAAATAGCATACTTGGACATATTTATAGATGGTTTCGCTTATTTTTCCCTGTTTACATATATTTTCTATGACCATTTGAAATGTGTCAGTCAGCTCTGCGCCACCCTGTATTACCAACAAAATGCACTTCAATGTTTATGATGTATTTTATTCACTATATTCTCACCAATATGTTGTGGCTGCAACAGCAGTTGATACATGTTGGTGAAAATATAATGAATAAAATACATCATAAACACTGAAGGGCTTTTTGTTAGTTACTTATATATTATGGATCTGATTAATGCATGGAAGATGGAACTTATTCTGATGCTATGTTATAAATAATGTAAAACTTATGATTTCAAGCAAAACACTGACATTGTGGTCATGCTCAGTTGCACTACTGTTGCTTGAATATATAGCGATTGCAGTAATAGAGAAAAGTGAAGCTTTGGAGTTGTATTTTATTGGAACAATGCATTAAAAGAAAAAAACACAAACCTCTTTTCAGTGCTGTTTAATTGTAGGCCTTCTGTTTTTCTTGTGGGATTATGGGTAGGCTCTATGTACTCTGGAGATACATGCAGAAATGTCTTCATGTACAGTGTTCAGCATGTTCGTCTGATTTTCATCAGAGGTGAAATGGTTTGACAATTTCTTGCAAAATTCCCTAATTTATTTCATGAACATCTCTTAAGCATTTCTGAAGTAATGAGAGGCATACAGACAAACTGAATTTAGGTTTGCCTGAAAAGAGTGTATTGTGTCTTATTTATGGCTGTAATGTGTGTTTTGTTTCTGGGAATATGTAACTAAGTGCAAGTAGTCACTTGTGGAGTGAAAGGCAACTGAGCATATAGTACACATAAGACTAAGTGATGGGAGGTGTGATCGGAACATTTCAAGACTGGCCACAAGATCACACTGCTGCAGTTAACAGGGAGCTCACCTGCTGGGTGGAGGTAGATTAGAGTCTGTGGAGTCATTTGCTGTTAATATCAGTGTTCTATTACGCATCATTACAAAATGTGACTGCATGTTGTGCCCTCTATGATCTCTGCTCCTTTAGAAAATGCTTTTAAAGCACAGTGTGTATGGGTGTACCAAGTTCTGCTTTGAGTTAGGCAAAAATGCTATAAAAATATACCAGATGTTACAGAAACAAAAGTTTTCTTTATGGAAGAGGCCATCATCACCACACCCAAAGAAAACCAGAGATGTTCATTTCAATTTGAAATGCATGCTGATCGTTTTTTACAACATGCATAGGACTGTGTATAACAAATTAATTCTGCAGGGGTGAAATGTAAACCAACATTTATATGCAGATATTCTGCGATATCTGTGGGAAGACGTGTGGTGAGAATCAACCAAGAATTACCACACAGGAGATCAGTTTCTCCACGATAACAATGCTCCTGTATATGCCACTGTGTACAGGAATCTGTCATCCTGCAACCTCCACACTCCCCTGATCTAGAACTGAAATTTTTTTATTTTAACAAAACTCAAGTTGTCACTGAAGGGAATGAGATTTCATGATACCAACAGAATTCAAGAACTATTATGGGCTACACTTGCAGTATACTGAAAGATAGCAGATGCTTCCAAAAGTGGTGCAATCAGTGGGCTGACTGTTATCAATTACAAAGGGACTATTTTGGAGGGGTGAGCATGGAATCTCATGTAAATGGTCTCATTACTGGGAGCAAAAAAAATATTGCCTCAAGTTGTTGATCACACTAGGTGAGTGAAGCACAGTTGGAGAAACAAAGATGTGTAAATATGAACCATTTCTTGTGAGACACATGATCTATAACACAATTCTTACTAATGTATAGCTGTTCAAGATAATTTTTATAGAAGAAAGAAAGAGGGAAATATGTCCAGTTACTCTGCAGCTGAAGAGTGCAGTGTGAAGAAACAAATGAAAGCAGGGTTTTGGGGAAACTAACCTACTAGTACATACTTAGTCATGTTGAGTGTGAAGGAATGCCACCAAACTTATACATATCTGAATGGTCATTTCAGTATCCAGAAGCAAGAATCCGAATTGCCTTTTTGGATCTGCTTCTTTGTCTTGCCAAGAACTCCAAAGATGTTGTCAAGTTTCTAGTGGACCATCGCTTCGACATGACCCTTCTTGGTAAAGTAATATGAAACTTTGATCAGACATTTTTTCAGCTTACTAGATATTTATTACAATATATCGGAAAATGTTCTCCATCATGAATCAGTAGCCCAAGATGTTTGATTTAGACCAGAGTTCAATTCACTTGATATATTTTAGGAAACACTCTTTAATTATCAAGTTTCATTATAATCTGGTCATCCAGAGTGTGTTGAGCTTAACGGATGATCACACAAAGTTGAAAAATGTGCCACAAATCATATATCAATTTTCCATACAACATCTATGGCATTTACATGTAAACATTACCTTACACACTAAACAATAACAATATACTTTGTTTGTAAATGTTCCTACCAGTTACAAAGCTAATACAGTGATTTTTGTATTATGTTCCTCAGCACTGCAGTTATTACGGAAACTGCATAGGAAACCTGCATCCACCAGGAATTTAGAGTCCACTTTTCCCTTGCAGTTCAATTGGCCTTATTTTATAGAAGTGTTTGAAGTGCCAACATACTGCTTCAGAGCACAACTCACACTTCCTGAAAAATTTCTTGACACATGACAGGGACCTTGTCTTGAAATATTAACCATCTCTTCAAATACTGTCTCTCAATTCTTGCAAAGAATGTGGATTGTTCATATAAACTCTTTAAATTCAGTGTCCCCCACAAATAATAATCACACAGATTCAGATCTGGATATCTATGAAGCCACAGTCTTGGAGGTAAAACCTGTTGGCCAAATACCTCTTCTAATTGAGAAATTTGCTGTATTGGCCAAGGCAATGTCCTGCATGAAGTAAGTACATTTTCACATCTCCTCTTAATTCCCTGCCAAATGGCACCACACTTAAGTGAACATACGAGTTAAAACTTTTTTCTTCTTCAGATCAGACAGGCCTCATAATCTGGCACACACTCACTATATACCAGACTCTGACTTCACGCCTAAGCAAAGGAACCTTATGCTTGGGGCTTTTCAGAACATCAGTACGTTATTTGGCCGTTTACATTCCCTCTTAATGTAAAATGTGCACCATCTGACAAAACATACACTTTCATATTTTATGTCCAGCATAGAGCCACTAAAAATTTTTCTATTTTTCTCTGTGTACTGTTCTTTTACACAGTACGTGACACATTTTATACAATGTTGGGAATATTTCTTCCATTATGCATACTTTGCAATGTATTAAAATGCACAGCTGAATATATTTAACACGTACATCGAGACCACCTGTACATTCACAACTAATATGATATGAATAACAGCCCACAGCTTGGTTCAAGTTGTAGTGATATCAGTGATTGTTTGGGCTAGTGTACCTATACAAGCCAAGGCCATATGTTCCTATTCTCAGAGTTACAGTAAATGTACCCATATCAGACATACACCATAATATAGAACATTGCTGCTTGCTGCCAATGTAGAGCTTTTGTCCATCCTCTGCAAAATGGAGTTACATCATTTCAGTGGTATGGTAACTTCTAGGCAAAACGTTTCCTGAATTCTGAGTTGGAAGCAATGGTTAAATTCAGTGGCAGCCATATGCCACAAGATGTCTCTTGTGCTGATAAGAACGAATGCATAAATAATGCGCCTGTAGTAGACAACATGTGCCATAAATATTGTTACAAAGGAATATACATGGGCAGAAACTGAATAATGCCTTTGTTTGTTGTATTCCACACAAGAGGCACATAAAATGTAGCTGGTAACAAGAAACTTAATAAGCAAAGGAAAACTCCATTATTTAAATCATGTGTGATTTCCTTTGTGCACATCTTTGATATGGGAAAGATAATTTATAAATAAACACTTAACATTGGTTGATATAAAATTAATAATTTAATTCATGTGTCACAGGCTTCAGGTTGACCAGTTTGATAAATAATGTGTTGTTTCTGTCCCTCGTCAGGTAAACTGGAATGCTATGGTCACATTTACACAGCAGGTCTCTGTACCTGTAAAAGCTCAATGGAGAAAGAAATAGAGAAGATGGTGATGATACTGCAGGTCATACTGGAGCAGAATGAAGATGTGAGACACTGGTCTGAGAATGGAAGGGCTTCAAGAGGTAAGGCTACACAGAGCCCCAAGTCAACAAGGCCTACAGGGGCATGGAGGTAAAGTGTCCTCATTACATGGAGATCAGTGGACAGCTAGCTTCATTTTGAGGCCTCTGCACTGCTTATATCCAATGGATAGTCAAAAAGTAACAGTGTTTGCTGCATTCTCCAGCCACTTTAACCCTGCAGAAAAAGACAACAGTACCCACTGGATAGCAGGCTAGGCAGCCCTTGAACCAGGCCAGGGAATGGAGTTGAAGGGAAAATTCCTTGCTTAAAGTGGGGACTAAACCCATCTCGAACCCACAGCCAGTCTCTTCTGCGGATGGAAAGTATGACAGTCAATGAAGTGCACATTGGACTTTAGAATTTCTTATTAACATTGAAAGGCAATGTTTTGTACTTATTAACTTTTTTCAGCACATTATAAATGAGACAGATAATGGGACAAAGGTGGGAATCACTGTGTTAAAACTTTCAGAAATAGAAGCTTAAAACAACCAGTAATGGACATACTTCCATACATGTGGTGTATAGTGTGTGCAGTTATTTGTGGTGTGTTCATTTCCTTTTACAGTACTCTGGATTTTCCTTTGTGACAAGAAGTGCCTGTGGAAACAATCAATGGAGGAATGTCTGTCTGTTCTTAGTGGCAAATCTACACAAAAATATGCTCACAGCCAGACTCTGAGGTACAGTCACACACTTCACTTTAAAAAAAAAGTGTAGCAGACACTGCAGTTTCATGATTAACCCATGTCCATGCTATTACAGTTTCCGTCATGTTCTGCATATCTTAAGGTTAGGTCAGTCCTCATCCACATAAACAATGAGAATTACATTTAGGTGGCCAGATACAGGGTGATTCAGGAGAAAAGGTCACTATTTAGGGAGGGGCTAGTGTTAGCCATTGTGAGAAAAAAGCTAATATATGAACATGTGTTTAATTCAGAATATTTACTATGATATAGCTGTTTGAATCTACATATACACAAAACTTGGTGAATGGTAACGAAGAAAAAGAAATCACTTACTGCTGGTTTTATTTCAAATTTAATTTAATGTTTAAATGATGAAGTTGTTACATAGACATGAAAAAATGTGCTACAGTTCACAATAAATGTTAAAAAATCCCACCATTTATCTCAGTGCACCTTGCAACTTATGTGCAAAGCTCACGTGTTGTTCATCTGAGTTGATTTTCATGTTTCTTTGTTCGGCTAGTGAGTTATTCACCTCATGTATGGAACTTTCTTTTGTAAACCTCGTGCTTAACCCAACCCCACAAACAAAAATTTAATAGAGTTGGGTCTGGAGATTCAAACAGCTCTAACTCAGTAACCATTCAGATTTATATGCATGTTCGTATTAACTTTGTTTCTCACAATGACCAATAATATCACCTCCAAAAATATTGACCTTTCCTCCTAAATCACCCTGTACATGCATTTACCAGTGAAAGCAAAATTCGTACATTTACATGTAGTTTAATTTGTTCAGTTACATGAGACTGGAAAAATCTACCCCAATTCACTTTACCAGAAAATGCTTCAAACAGAAACTAGATTTTGTTATGTCGTACATAATCCAGTTATTTCAGCTGGGTTGAACCCACATCATATCCTTCAATTGATTACTGAAGTTCGTATATCTTGAATCCGCAGACATGGATGGTCCAACAGACATGAAAGACATCATGGGACTAACCTTTTTTCAAATAGCACACATAATACTGATGTGAGAAACAAATCCAGGTCTGACAGGTTGTATATGGATGGCTTTCAAGCAAACAGCAAATCTCAATTACAACCAACAAGAGATGGGTTGTTAATGTCTGTGACTAGTGAGAATGATAAGGCAAGATTGAATTATGGAGGCCCATCAAGACAGACTACTGCTCGGTTGGCTGCGTTAAATAAATTAAAGCCTCCAACTTCAATCCCGAACCACAGAGCAGCAACGTATGATATGTTACATCTGGGCAGTGACCCTTCTCCAGTGGATGACACTGAACCAGGTGTGTTGCATTTTCACGTACGTATGGGCTTTTCAAGTCAATTCATTGAGATCTGTATCTTAATGTGTAGCATAATTTATTTTATTAAGAATAACAATTTCACAGCATTATGTCCATTTTTCCCTCCTAATGGCCTTTCTGGATGGACAGTGTTTCTTCAAAGTTTGTACTTATCATTCCTAAAATAAGTGACTTTTTTTTTTTTTTAATTTCTGCTGATGTGTGGCTTGTATTGGCATACTAAAGAAGCTGTATTTTATTATAACGTGACTGTGATGGCATGACTTCCCAGAATACTTTTATTATGCCTTATCTGTTAACATCTTTATTTCATTATGTGAATGGTGTGACCAAAACGTGTTGCCAGTGATTCTGGTGTTAGTGAAACCAAGAAAGGAATATGCCCATTAACTGTGGCACAGAAACTTAAGACATAACAGCAGGAGTTGAAAATGGAGAGTGATCAAAAAACATTTGCATTGCCACGAAAAACTGTGCAAACATTTTTTTCAAAGGGATAAGCTGACAGAATGAACTAAATGTTTTTTGATGGAATTAAACTGCCAGGTGCAACAATAACTTGGATGTAAAAATGGAGAAATTAGAGAGGCTGTTAACCCAACTGATCAACAGCCATAACAAACAAACAAACAAAAAAATGAACCTGAGCTTCCTGTTAGGCCAGAGAAAGATGTTGCACGGTTTGAGTCCTCGAAAAAGAAGGCTGAGGAAGAAAAGGACAGTTGGTATGAAGACCTTGAATTTAAAGCCAGTCAAGTCTTGTGTGACTGACTTAAGAACTGTGAAAATTTGCATAGCCTTCATTCAGCATGCCAAAAAAAATCACCGAGGAAGAGAGATGTTTGTCAAAACAGGTCAGTGTAGACAAAACAGACTTTTTTAGAAGAAAATATGTCACTTGCATTTATATTGAGGGGTCAAAATAAAGCACTAGGCCTCAAAGTATCAAAGTACCATCCTATGCTTCTTTTTGGTGGCAATCTTCAGGATGACATACAGATGCAGCACCTGCTGGTGTATAACTCAATATTCTCCAGCCCAAAGTCACTGCATAAAGCAGCATTACAAATGACTTGGTGATCTAATCAGAAGTACAGGTGGCAGTGGCAGTGCCTTGCCACCTTGTGAGAGAAAGCCTTTCACCCTTCTTCACAGCAGGCAGTGCTAAACACAACCTTAACATGGTGCTTCTACGAGGGAGAGTCAAATGAAAACTTTAAAAGTGCAATAAAAATTTGAAACACAGCTCGATTGTCTTGTAAGTTGACAACAATGCAGGAATGCGACACAATGATGCAGTAGTAGTGTAAAGATGGCTGCCCCGCTCGCAACATGCACCAAAGAAGAACAGCGTTTTGTCATCCGTTTTTATAGTGAAAGGGTGAAACCCATCGAAATTCATTGACAAATGAGAGTTTAGTATGGTGATGCATGTCTGTCACTACAGCAAGTGTACAAGTGGACTAGGAAGTTCATGAATGGCATTAGTTCTGTAACAGACTCTCCTCGACCTGGTCAGGCACACCAAGTAGTGACACCAGAGGCCATTGCAGCAGTTGAAGCCATCATGAAGGAAAATCGCCGCATAACAGTGAATAAAATAGCCATATATCTGGATGAGTCATGAATCAACACACCATATCGTCAATGATAAAAAATAAAAAATATTTAAGGTTTTCATTTGACTCACCCTCGTAATAAGTAATAATGCTCCTCACCATCCTGTTAGTGTTGAAGAAAGTTAACTTCTAAGGCAGGAAAACTCTCTACACAAGAACTTTATATGCAAGAAATTTAACATTATTCTTATGGGAATTTTGGCAGAATGGAAAAATGTGTCTCACACAGGAAAACTAACTTTTTGACATAATGTTCAGTAAGGCTAAGGTACGATGTACCATGTATATCTTTGACAAAGGTGTAACATGCAAAACATCATTGACATGATTCTGAACTCTTTCTATTGTCACTGAATTAAAATATACTACACAACATTTTGAAAACACACTGCTTTGAGCTTCACCTGACGATGAAAGCAGTGTGCTTTCGAAACACTGTGTAGTATATTTTAATTGCAAGGCTGAGTTATGCTGAAAATGTACTTACTCCCATATAAACAGTTCAACTGCTAAGATTTAAGAAAAATTCAAAATGGCTTGATACATTAGGCAAGGTATTTTATTATTACACCTCAGGATACAAAACTTCTTTGGAAAAAAACTGCATACATGGACCAGCTCATCAGGGAAGCCATTGAACTGGAAATGCACCCACACAGCATGAATACAAAAGATGGACTGATCTTAAGCAAATCTTGGAAAACCCTTCTGCACATGTTTAGAGAAAAGAGACAACCTCCTGAAACACAATAGTTTGATCACTACCATCCCATGGCTCCTCTTCCTCGCTCTGACACCGGACTGTTTCTCCCTGACATATTTGTCTTACTACAGGCCTTCACTTGGGGCCTTGCCCTCCACAGCTTGTCCCTGTATTTTACATGCCCTCTCCCCATCCCGCCTCCTTCCAATTGGTCCAGACTTCTTTTGAGCCAAACCTTTACCTGTATAAATACTCTAGCATACTGGTCCCATTTATTCTTCTGGTTCACATGACCTATCTGAGATGGAACAAACAGAGTGTTCCAAAACATCAGCACATAAAATTCAGATTCTGAGTAATCACCCAAAAGAAAGAATATGAGGTATTTTATCTCATAATAAAAAAAAAGATCAAGAGTTCTCAAGTTATTACATCCAGTCACAGGGACTGTAGACAGACGTGACATCTGTTTTTCACCCATGCGCTATATAGTCGAATTCCTTTAATCTAGAAGTTGATACTTCAGAAGCCCTAATACCTGGTAGTTGAGGAAAATAATCCCAAGTCCAGTAGTTGCTGGGAAAGGTCTCCATGGGTGTCTCTACACTGACCATTGTGGTATTTGCTGACCCCTTGTCTCCTACTCCAGCAGCGTCTTCAGCTATGGTGACACCAGAAAACACAGAATAGGTATCTGATGCACCTGAATCAGCAGCTGAAGGAGATCCAAATGGGACAGTCCTCCAATTAGTTTTGCAGAACAAAGATAAAAGCAGTTACACAAAATTACCTGTAAGAACTTGAGTCATTTAGGTACTGTAAGATAATCCAGAACATTTGATAATCCGATGCCTGTCCGATCGCATGGGTGCCAGATTAAAGGAATTCTACTGTACAAAGTGTGTACAAGTAACATAATAAATAAATATTACACAACAGTTAACATAAAATGGAAACAGTTATTCACAGACTCAGCATTTTGACCAACAAGATTTGGAAAATTATACCGTATGGTAGTTTTATGTTACTCATACCATGCATTTTATTTTATTCAATATATTAACCAAAAAATGCACTCCATAAAATAAAATACAAATCATAAAATACAGTTCAAGGTAAGTATCAACTCCTAAACACCTGATTGCTCCCTGAAGTTGGCACTCAAGAACCAAAACAAGTAGGACTTGATACTTACAATGGACCTTATTTTATGATTTGTATTTTATTGAGTGCATTTGTTGGTTAATATACTGCATAGCATGTGTTAGTATTAACATTTGGGTGACCATATGAGCTTGTGACTGGAGTGACAGCATTGCCTAAAACTGTCTAAAATATGGTGTGGTAACATCTTAAAAAAAACTATGAATATAGTAAAACTTATATAGGAAAAACAGCAATGCAGGTAAGGTGGCACTGTGGCTTAGGAGGAAAAAATTATACAAAAAACAACTTTGAAAAGTACACTTCAATTTTATAATTAAATTACTGTTGTGGGTACTTTGTTCACAATTACAGCACTTTTTGGGGAAAACAGATGTTTTATATACAATTTGAGTTGAACACATTAAGTACTAACTGGATTATGTGATTTTGAGAAGTATGCTTTTGAGAAACTATACATTAAGTTTAATTTCATGATGTGGCTGTAACATGGTTCATTTGTCACGGTCATCCTACTAATGGCATGGCATGCTCTTGTTCTGTTTGCCAGTGATGCAGCATATGGTCAAAGTGAATCTGGATTCAGCCACTGATTACTTGATATATGGAACCAAAGCAGATGTGAAATCTGACAAGACTCATGAACTGGTCCTAGAGAAGAAGCTATGGGAAATTAAGGAGGTTCTGCTTGCACAGGTTGTGGACACGGACATGAGGATATTTGTGTTAGATGCAGACAAGTGTTAGCTGGTGACATTTTTTCATATCAGCTGGTTAAGTATAATTAAAAAGATGTCATTAACCATTTTCCAGCTAACACTGGCACCAAACCTCAATGGTTCAAAAGTTTCCACATGATGTGATGCTGAGCCAGTTCCATTCGCCTCCCACATTCATACAATGTTTCCCTCATATCCATCTTAATGTTATCATCTCATTAGTCTTACAAATGTTTACTTTCCCAGTGTTCTCCACCAATCTCATTACCCAAATTAAATTATATGTACACTTTCCAACTTGATGCTTATTTTCCTGACATTATTCTTTCAGGATGCAATTTATCATCTTCCCTCGCTGCCACAACCAGGTACTCCCAGTTCTCTTGGGCATTCCTGATAATATACTTGAAAGCACAATTATGTCAGTGGGAATAAAGATCTGCATAATTAATCTTAATGTCAATCTGAAATCCAACAACATACTGCTACATTATGCATATTCTAGACATCATGTTTACATACATCATCTTGATCATGTATACACATTTTGATTAACCTTTAATTTTAATTGAGTTTGTTTGGTATTCCAAATTCATTGACAATGTTAATGCATCTGTCCTAACCAAATATATAAATAAGTGATGTACTGATCCATTATACTTGCTGTAGTGTAAAGTTATGTAATGTATATTTGGTGTTGCAGAAACTGTGTGGCTTGTTGAATAATAACGTAGAAGGCACCCTGTTTTTGGGCTTGTCTGCAGACTCAGTGATTGAAGGAGTGAGACTTGAACGCAAGGACAAAGATGTGTTCAGGAATGGTAATGATGTGAGAATAGTTTTCTAGTTCTCTGAAGAGACAAATTCTGGTTATCATATGAAGCATGACAGGGAAATAACATTATCAGTTTACAGCAACACAGGAATCCTAATAACTCTTTATTGTGTTTTTTGAATCCATGCCAAACATTAATTCTGTATTACCAAGCCTGGAAAAAGACAATGCACAAAGATATCACTCATTCATGTTCCAGTATTCAATACACGAAGTTATGGGAACAACTCTGACACCTGCTTCTCTTAATATGCTTCAGTTTGTATGGCAGACTTGGCATAAACTATAAATAATAATTTAGTACACCATTTTGATACATGACTTCATGTGGGTTATAACTGAATTAAAGTCACAAACATAATGTAAAAGAATCATGCCATAGCTATGTTTGTCATTACACTGTCCAACAAAGGTTTTGCTTCCTGGATGAACATAACCAAAAGTGATAAGAGTATAAATCTAGATTACCAGATATGCCTATAGTTTATTTCTATCACCCACAGCTTTTTAAAAATGCCCATTTTTCTAATTTATGTTTTTTTTTACATATGTATTCATGTGCGTCATATTGATTATTTCTGTAACCATCATAGATAAGAAGTTGCATTTTGTTTTGTTGGCAACCATAAGCAAGGTACAACTGGAAATATACTGTAATGATGTTGATGGCTTAATGAAATAATTGGGACATGGTCATAAGTGTGAAGAAAGACAGTTGTTCATTGATACATCTAAGGTAAGCCTGAAGGGTGTTCTCCTTCACATAGGAAATGAATTTCTAACAGTCCTCATTTTTCGTGCTACTCAGATGAAAGAATCATGTGAGCACATGCATCTTCTCCTTAGTTATTTGAAAATGATAGCTGTCCTTGTTGGCATGCAGCTTGGTTTAACAAAGTTCTGTTGCTTTTAATGTGAATGCAATAGTTGTGCAAAAGAATGTCACTTTTCTGTAAAAGAACAGCCCAAATGTGAGCAATTTCAGCCTGAACAAAAGAACATCAGAAAAGAATCACTAGTACATCAAGGAAAATATTTTTACTTCTGTTACGTATCAAGCTTGGTATGAATAATTTTGTCAAAGCTGTGGTCCATGATGGAAAGTTGTTGCAATACCTGCAGTAGAAAATCCCAGATTAGTTATTCAAAAATCAAAGAAGAAATCTTTACTGGTCCTCAAATTCAGGATCTTATGAAGGACATGAATTTTGATGCACAGTTCAGTGGGAGTGAAAAAGCTGCTTGGGAAGCATTAATAAAGTAGTTCTTGACATCTTTCTTGGCAAACATAAAGTACCCAACCATAAGACACTTGTTGAAAATATGCACAAAACCTTCAGATATATGGGATGCAACACGACACTCAAACTGCACTTCCTTCTCAGTCATCTGGTCCCCCCTCCCCCTTCTCCAAAGCAACCTTAGTGATGTCTGTGATGTGCATACTGAGAGATTGCAACAAGATATCTCCACCATGGAAAAATGATACCAAGAAAATTGGAGGCCAACAATGCCTGCCAACTACTGCTGGTAACTAGAGAGAAACTCCAGCTACATATAAGAAAAAAGCAAGTGTAAAACAATTCAGCTAATTTGTGTTTTTTGGTAGGAAATTTATATTCATTCTAATTTCTTCTTCTTCTTCTTCAGCTCTACAACTCTTTATGAGTTTTGGCTTGCTCAGTTATTTCGTTCCATGTTCATTCTAATTTAGTAGAGTAAAAGGGGAAAGTAACTAATAGCAACTAATTATATGTGATTGTAATAAATAGTTAATAATCCTAAATTACCCTCAATTACTTTAAGTAGCCAATTTTTCTCCTGAATACAAGAACATTGAAATGAAAAATTTATTGTATACCATGAAAATATCAGTAGCCTTTTTCCTGGAAACCTCCTGTGATAAGCTTGTCCAATGCCAGATTTTGATTCAGGAGATCACACAGATCATACAGAAACCCGAGTTTCATGCAGGGAGAAAAAAAATACAATTTGTTGAACAGTAATAATTATTTGCATGTAAAAAATGCTACAAAACAACACTTGGGAAGGAGTTTACAATAAATTGCCACACAAAATTTGACATGCCCAACTCTAGTGTATATCAGTTATTACAATGAAGCTGTAAGAAAATTGTGTACCCACAACACAGCTGCCATGTTGATGGTTTTGCATTCTACAACAATGTAACTGAATATTTTTTGAAGATGTTGTTACAACACAAAACCTAAGGACCTTCAATACATGGCACTAATGGCACTTATCTATAAGGTAGGGCCACTATATTGGGAGAAAATTATGAAAATAAGAAGTGCAAAGTTGGGGTGGCCTCCAGTGACATGATGTTTACACCATGTTGCATGATAATCCACCACTGAGTTCACATACCATTAGAGGGAGATATACATTTTGGCTAAAACCTGCTCAAAGATAGTAATTTTTTAAATTATGATACAGTACTAGTTTCCATGCATTTTGGATACATTTAGTCTCCTTGCCATTAATATTTGGAATTCATTAATCTTGTATTTTCAGGCATAGACAGAATCATGCATCGATGTTTAATACCAGAAGTGCAAGCTACGTCCTATGATGTTGTATTCACTCCTGTTCTGCTTCAGGATGAGAAGGCAGTAGACCTCACACAGCACAGTCTTTATATTGTTGAAATACGAGTCCATCCCTTGGCGGTGAGTCATCAACACACGACAGATACAGTACATGTCTTTAAGATCTCAAATTCTCACATCAATATGCATGCAGATTATGGCCCCACAGGATGTAATGCCATAGAATTTGGTACATAGGCCCAGTATTTTGGAAGAACCTGCTGCCTCCATTTCACAGGAGAAGACAGTAGGTCCCTGCAAACGGCACTTATATATACTGAACTACACAGCGTAACATCGTGAAAGCATATATACTACTGATACACACAACATAGGTTTTGCTCCATAGTGGGATACACAGTCCCTGCTTATGCAAGAGGTTGTTACCAGAGCTTAACATATAAACGACTGGGTTGGTATTTAAATTTTACTGGATGGTTTATGAAACACACGAGTATTGTTTGAACATAAAAATATAAAATTATGAAATAAACAGCATTTTATGGAAAATTAAAGAGAGATTGTGGACCACATCTTAAAAATGCAGAAAATTTCCGTTACCTAAACATATAAAATGAATTTATAAGGATGCTTCTTACGTGTATTTGCAATTGTGAACATAGGTCATTTAAATGTTAATAATGAAAGGCAAAGTCTGGCTAGAAGTGTTGTTTCTTACTGATGCAGTGTTAAAAGAGGTATGCATAACAAACTCATATGAGGATGCTCACAGATGAAGGTACTGTGACAGAAAAATCAGAGCAGGAGTTTATACAAGAGTCCCATTGATGCAGAGGTTGGCATATCTCATCTGCAAATAATTCCTTGGCTGCTACCTAAACCATTGTGCCATACCCTCCTGCATGTCAACATCTAATGTGAATGCACAGCCTTTTAAATCTTCTCTGCTGTGGTCCAAAGACTTGCATATGACATGGTCATAAGTCTGGCCTCTATGCAAGGTGTCTGAGCATCTCCCATCACATGGAATTCAGTTGGCCCTGAATTCTGTCTGCAACATGGGGATGGGCATTTTTGCAACAGGATGATGCTGTCTATGCATGTACTGTGATATTTATTCCTGACCATGGGTGTGCACCTTCTTTTAAAGAGTTTGGCCATAATGGTTTGCTGTGATAATATCATTACATAATTTGAAGTTCAGAAGCAGAGGTAATATCACTTTACCAGCAGATGTTTGTAACCTGAATTTCTTCAGTTGGAGATTAGTGTAATGTTTCCATTGCATGCCTGCTGATACTGACATGTGATGCTGCTATATGTGATGTCAGTAAATATGGGACCCACTGGCAACATACCTTGTAATACTCCAAATCCTGTAAAACTGCATGCACAGTGCTAATGCATTTGTACTGAATTCTATAAGCACGGAACAAACAGTCCAATGCCTGTCCTTGCATACAGCATACTGACTCATGCATTGTTCTCCAAATTAGGGAAAATGTGGGACAATCCCAGTCTTAGCACACAGATCATTCACTGCTTGTCCATGTAAACATACAGAGCCAATCCAACATTACTGGCTGCAGTAGACATGCAGCAACATAGATGACACACATCTGCCTTTGATAAACTGAATCACTGACCTCTAACCCTGTTTGCACTGATTACCAGGTGGTATGGCATCTCTAAGCTGCCCCATAATGTTGTCTCTACTAGCAAATCACCCAATCAACTGTACTGCTCTATGAAAGTGTCTACTGGCGTGTTTAATGAGTCATAAGTGCAGCCATGCTATCAAAACTGCCACATCAGTGCTGTGAAAGGGTTTCAGTTCCACGGTCAATCCCTGCATAGTATGTAACATAAAAGACTTTCAGTTTAGTTCAGTATGTGCTGAAACCATTTGGGCAATCCAAACAGTTTCATGGCTGACAATTTAGAAGCATATGATGAAACTCAGCTTCAGTGAAGCCACCACAGTTGAAATAAGCTTGGACGTATAGCTACACTGTCAGATAGCAGTGAAAGCTATATTACTGTGTAAATGGAAACCATCTTATGAGAAGAGCACCACAAAGTTTCGATCAATGACATATTTTGAAGGAATTCAGTTGAGATATAGGGGCTATGATAGCTCAGGTGACTCCATCATGGGCTGGATGACCAACGCACAGTAGTTTGATTCCTGACCGTTCCAAGAAATTTTTCCCTTCTCCAAAACTTCCAGATTAGCACTGATACCCACCCAAACTCATACTCCCTGGGTAATGAGCCCTCTGCCTCATGGGATAAGGCAGCCTGAATATGCAAGATGTTTTCATCTTTTATAAGAAAATATGCTACAGAAAATTTTAAATGAAAACACATTTATCTTGTTACAGCACATGGTCTACATGGTACAACAGGAACGCAAGTGCTTCATTCGGTGTGGAACAGTAACAGTGGAGTGTAGTATCCAGCAGAAGAAACAAGATGTGATGGATGCTGAAATCAGGGCACTTGAAGAATCTATAAAAGAGATGGGGAGAGCTGCACTAACTGATCTTGCTTCTTTGGCTGAATTTGTCAACAAGTATCTTCCACAGCAGTAACAAGCCGTACTGACTGTTAACACTGTCGGTAGTCATATGTGGCACTGGCATGCTTAGAGAGGCCACATATATACTTGTGATATACTCGAATGGTAAGAGTTGGAGTGCACATCTCTCATGTAAGGAATTTGTCCACATTATGTCCAGTTTTAAAATACCAGAAACAATAAGCATATGTTAAGAACATGAGGAATTGTTTCATTAATTTCCAAACATTCTATTGGATTCGAAACTTTTCAACTGAATGCAGATAGTGTTCTGAATCAGCTCTGTCAATGTCAAGTGATTTTCCAACATTTTGGAAACTGGCTCTGCCATAATCATGATGGACTGATTGGATGGGTACACCAACACAGCAGTTATGATACCTATCACAGCAGTCTAATCTAAAAATTCTGTTAGAGTAGTTTTTGGCTTGCTGTATACTTAGCTAGATATGATTTATGTAATTACATCTTCATGCATAGTTTCAGTGCATATTGCACAGTGTGGAAATCCACTGGTTGGTAAATCTCATGAAAAATAATTCAGCCTAAGAAGTCTGTCATGTATATGGATCATCAGACTTAAGATAACAGGCATCCCTCCCCATTTACTAATATTTCTAATAAAGACATTCTTTATAATGTCATGTTTATAGCAAATTACTAACTATGACTATTGAAACTTCAACTGTGAGTATCCTTAACAAAGACTTCATAAATCCTATGTAAAATATGCTGTAGTTCCTAGAAACTGTAATGAGGTTCCTACACAGGCAACTGTAAAAGGTATGCTTTTATATATCTGTAAAAGTGCCACAGATTTATCAAGTCTGGCAAAGAGAATATAATACTTTAAAATAAGCTTATGCATTCCCAAACTTCATCCAGTGTAAAACATTCAGGAGGTACTGAGCACAGTGGCACTCTGGTGTCAAACACATGATGGGCATAACAGTAGAGGTCAATAAACCAAAGCTTTCCTTATCCTACACCTAGCCAAGTACTGAAACACCAATCAAGGACTGACTGATGGCTAGCTTAGCCTATCACACACTGCAGGGACAGCGATGAATACAGCAGTTTCATCTGTTAGTTGAACAACTGCTATCCACATAAAACAGTCTTCTCATTACTCACAAGCCTAGGACCAGGCTTTTTGTTAAAGCTGCCATGCAGCACTATGGCACATTTTTATATAAAACTCAGTTTAAAAATGTTACCTTTCCTCTCTTCACACATAAGAGTAATGGCACCTTTCCAAAAGACAGTCCAGAGTCTACACATTTGTTTTCTGCTACTTAAAAAATCTTTTAGTGATCCACTAGGTCAATAAGATGAAACGCGAAACCACATGATCAGTTTCTTGATAAATGCCAAAAAACTGAGAAAGAGCTAGACAATTAAGGAATAAGAATGGTTCATGCTTAAAAACTTCACACCTCAGTACACTGTTTTCTCATAACCAATGTTTAATCATTTCAATCCAGAAGCTGCCTACAGTTGATGCACAGTGTGTGGCTAAAATGCCTGAAGTCATATACACATTGCCAACAGAATACTAAGTAATGGCTGGCATCTTACTGCCTGGCTTTTTCAGAGCACACACTGCACTCAAATCTGTAACCAAGTGGTTAGCAATGTTATTACTGATAGTTTAATTTGGTGCTTGAATGAAGTAACAGTTTTCTTCCCTTGTAAGTTTATTAAAGTGTTGTGCAATTGGTTACCTCACTATATAAACTCTGATTAAAAAATAATACAGGATAAACTACAGTGTATCAGGTCACAAAATTTCTAATCTCAAACCATAGCATACTGTGTAATATCTAATGCAGAGATTAAGCACAGTCCATGTGCTTGATTCTTCAGTTACACATGCATACAGGTTTTGATGGGGATATCAAAAGAAATCACAATGAACTCCTAATTGTATACAGAATAATATAAAAATTGATCTTACAAAATCTTGGGAAGGTGGGCATGAACTGGAATGATGTAGCTCAGGACATGGGATGAATATTGGGTGCCTGTGAACATGGTCATAAACCCCCGACCTCCATGAACCATGCGGAACTTACTAAGTTCAAACTACTTGCTTCTTACAAAAGACTCTGTGCAGTTATTAAATATAACACACATGTGTAAACCTATGTGACAGCTGACTACTTCCTATTATTAAAAATTGGAATGTTCATTAAAATATACCTTAAGTTGTTGACAGTGAATGCTGCTGGATATTAATGAATTATACATGTAATGGCGTACAAAGATTGAAATTTAACCACCTGGATCACGAGCAAATTCGAACTAGTCTCTATTGAAGCGGGTGGTACACGTAACAACCCCTGTGCTTTAAACGACTACAAATGCAGAAAATCACAGTACATCTCATATTCCCTTTAAACATACATAATATATCGACATATTCTGACTTTCTATTACCGAATCGCAGGCATTTTGAGAAAGCGTAACTGTTACACAGGGTCAAGTGCTGTTCATAACGCAAAATATACGTACCAAAACAGCATACGATATAAGCACAAACATTACAGCTGTGTTCGCAGATGAAGGTGAACGAAGTCTGTGCACATTCATATTTTCCTATCAATAATTATTTACATACGTACATTTGAAATGCACACGCCAAAGGACCTCATTTCATCGTCCACATATAAACAATATCATTCTAGCACGTGCTACCAGATCGCATTCCAAACATAAATTATACCCACTAAATTTCATCAATGATATACACCAATCGGTCGTCTTTATGTTCATTGCGAGCACGGAGTAGTTTAAGGGTCGACCACAAGATGGTCTATGATCTCTAGCTTGTCACGAACTACTCAACCGTGAAAGTTATTTCTTTTGTGAGCGGTTACATACTAGACGAACTGTGGTCACTTGTGCGCACAGATCATCTACTTGTGCGACACCAGTAAACACGGAGTACTTGGTTATCCAACCACCTAAACGTGATGGCGAATCTACAGCCCGTGGCTGTCAACAACCAGTAAAGAAAAATGTTCGATATTTCTCATCCATGGCCTTGCAAGCCTGTCAGTTCAACAGCTGTTTTGATTTCTGAACGTGTAACACGCCCGGAATTCTTTTTCGAACACGGAAGATTGTAAGGGTTACTATGAATCCACGGATGCTGATGAGAGCTGAGAAATATAGTAACCTGGTGTAGGCGACCGACATGTGCTTGTTGTTTATATCTGTATTTGTAAGCGTTATATCTTTTTTATTATTGTGTACTGTGAACAAACAAGTTGGATTTGTTAAAGAAAGCGGCATCCTATTAAGAAGGTGCGGTAATGTTCAGACATAAACTGTGTCGTAATGTTAGGTCTATGAAAGCAGAGAGGCGTGACCCGACAAAGAGACATTTTTCAACTTCGGAAAGGAACATGGCAAAAAGTAAATATGAATATGTTAAGAATTTTGAGCTTCCTGATCCCTGTTTACCAAACTGCTGGATTGTGGTTAGGATTGATGGACGCGGGTTTAGTAGGTTTGCAGACATACATGGTTATGTGAAACCAAATGATGTTCGTGGACTTAACTTGATGACCCGGGCAGCTATGTGTGTAATGGATGAGTTTCGAGACATTTGCCTCGCATTTGGACAGAGTGATGAATATAGTTTTGTCTTCCGAAAAGATACAAATCTTTTCAGTCGTCGGGCATCTAAGCTGATGACAACAGTGAACAGTTTATTTTCATCAAGTTTTGTGTTTCATTGGGTAGGATTTTTTGGACCCATTCGGTTGCAGTATCCACCAACGTTTGATGCTCGAGTTGTGATGTATCCAACAGACAAGAATCTGAGAGACTATTTGGGTTGGCGCCAGGCCGATGTTCATGTCAACAATTTATACAATACAGCATTTTGGGGCCTGGTTTTAAAGAAAGGATTTTCAAATGCACAGGTACAAGAGCTTTTGCATTTTGCCTATATGCCTTGTATATATCATAAATGATAAAGTAGAATTGCAAATTAAGGTGTTGTTTGCAAACTGACATTGAGTGATGTGCAAAACAGAATGTAAAACTGCTGCAAAGTTTGATGGTGTTGATGAAGAACTGTGTTGTTACATGTATGTGTCATTATTTCGTGTAAGCACTGTAGCTAGATAGTAACACAATGGGGTATGCAATTTTTCAAGTTCTAGTGTATCAAAATCCAGGTTGTTCACAGTCAAATGAGACAACGTAATAAATTATGAAGCCCAAATTATGAGAAAGCAGTATGCATATCATGATACAGAGTAGGTTTATCATGTCACTGACTGTGGGAAAAAATGTCTCCACTTGTGCTTGCATGCGAGGTGACATCGCGTTGTTATGACCACTGTACTCCAATGTAAGATACAGGTTCTCAGTCATCTTTTTTTAGTAGGAGACTGCAGGTTTTCTTAGTGCACTTGTAAAGTATATTTACTTGAATAAGAAAATGTTCATTTTTCAATACCTTCACATGATATGTCATTAAAAAATGTTGCTAAGACTTACGTAATAAATATCTTGCATTAACTGTGCCAGGTGGAAAAACGAAATAGTAGAAAAATTTGGGCTCTTGGATGACAGGTTGAATTTTGGACAAAGAAATATTATTGGAAATGGAACATCACAGTAAATCTTGTTGCTAGACATATTTTGAATGTGCTAGAATAAGTAATAAATAGCAACATGAAGATTAAAATTTTACTGTATGTACAGACATGCCACTACTTATGTAACAGTTAGGTTCCTGAAGGAGTGCAAGTAAAATATTGCACAAGTTTGAACTGAGTATATGGACAACTATGTATGTGTAAGCAGATTGTATATAGTATGTGTACACATACTGTATTGCTGTTAGACATCATAAACACAGAAAATAAGTTTTTTTTATGTTCATACCTTGCATTTTGATGAATTAATGTTTACTACTGCCAATGAGTGACTATTCAATTGCAGTTAATAATAATAAGTATACCAACAAATGCACATGAAAGTAGTATAAAGTTAATATTAATTATTGTAATATTAATTTTATATTATGTCTATGTGCATTTGTTGGTATACTAATAAACATTAAGAGAAAATTAGTATTTACTATGAAAATATGCATTTACGTGAATGATAATTATAAAAGAATTGCATAAGTAGCGGAATGTCTTTGCTGACCGTTAAGTAAGGTATTGTGTAAGGCACTTCAGGTATGAGGTCTTGTAATATCACTGTATCAAAAACAGAGATTACTTGGTATCAGGTGACAAGAAGGCTAATGGTGGGCACTAAACTCTAGGTAATATCCTATTTTCATTAACTAAGGAGTTGACTGTGTCTTCAGTCTATGGAGGTGTGGGAGAGGATAACATAATGGAAAATATGGTCACTTCATTTTATTCCAATTAAAAATGTGTTGTGTTAATCACTGATGACATACCTTGAGGAATGCACATAATTTTACAAATTGTGTGTAGTCCATTGGCTGTACATTTAACTAACTTGTACAGTTGTGTTTGTGGTAGTTAATAATAGCTTATTTATAATTTAGTTGCATTTGGCTTTTATGCATTACTTATGTGTTATGAATGGCCAGCTCTTAAAAGTAAGGGGAATTATTCACACCCAAAGGAGGGAAATTGTGAAGGATTCTACAATGGGAATGGGAAGTGGTGGAGAAAATACTTATTTTGCCAAGGTCTTATGTCAGAGAACAGACCATGTGACTTTTCTGTAGTGACAGTAAATCCTGCAGACTGTGGACAAACACAGACGTCTGAAAATTGAATGGAATGTAAAACTGTACAATTTTGATTTGTTTTGATAACAATATTCTTGGATTAATATATGGGTTTCAAACCTGTACCAACCTATAAAAAATTCTTCCAACTATAGAAGATAAAATTTGTTTTCCTGTGAGATTATTGCACAGACTTAGTTGTAGTAAAAATGCCAGTCAGAGGACCATCTCGATAGTGACAGGACATCAAGCAGTGACGGCCACAGCCGTATGAATGGACATAATTTTCAGGAATAACTTACGGGAACATTAATACAAAACTTGCCAGGGAAAATCAGTTGCCATATTAATTAATGTGCCCTGCAACAATGTAGACGTGGACAGAGCTCCACGTCAAGTATACCATGAAATCAGACTTGATTCTTTGACTTCAAAGGCGTTGTGTCATATGTGGTAGCTCCATCAGAAAACGTGAACTTTAGAAATTAATAAACAGGTAAAGCAATCCTACACATGCCTATTACAGGCCCATTGGGTTCCAGGAGGTTGAGGCACCCAGATTTCTAGACAGTGGGAACATGAAGATAATTAGGTTGTCAGCCCTAAACATCAACCACCCTAACCCCCCAGGAAATATTCCTGGTACTCATTTCTGTTAGAGGTTGAGTCGACCCCAAGGCCATAGTGTGACCAGGATTATGTCAATGAAAAACTCCAATGACACCTTCAGGAATTGAATCCGTGACTTTCAGAATTGTAGTGTAGTGCCTTAACCAACTGTGCCACCATGTGCCCCTTTAGAAATTAATAAACCCAAAGAATACTGTTACAGAATTAGCCAGACTCTGCATGGTTATGGATGTTAAGTCTTAGACTATTACCATGTAACTATGATCACAACACAATTGCACTGGCGTCGGGTACGATAAATGGCACATCATACAGCACAGCATAGGTTTAACTCATTTTCATGGAATGATGCTGGCATATGTTCAGTTACTGGAAATGCAAAAGGTTACCATCACACCAGAACACTGGAAAAAAAAGGTACAGTAAAAAAAGATTGGTTTGGTTGTTGAAGTGTTTGATAGCATTATGGAATCGAATCTACTGAAGAGGAGTCTTCTTCTTCTTCTGAGGACATGAACATATCATTTGAAAGCATTTAACCCTGATTCCTCTGATTTTGTACTCCCTTTTCCTTTGGGTGAATCTGCTGTATTAGCAGAAATAAGTGAAGTGAACAAATCTAGATTAACTACAATTGCATATTCAAATTAGGTAAGATAACCATGTAGCTGTGCATCCAGTGTTCAGGGGTTTTGATGATGTCTCTGCGTTACACTTTCTGCTATTAGCAGAAATTGGACAGCAACCAGCAAGCCATTGTCGAACCCATCAGTAAGCATCAGTAAAAAGTGTGTGGATAGACAAGAAAACCACGCATTAAGTTAGAATACCTCTGTGCCTCTCAAATACAAATGGCTAGAGTCAGCCAGTGCACTATGTAACATGTCAGAACTGGGACTGAATGAAACCACAGTAAACATCAGGACAGACAATGTACATTTCAAATACAAATGATAATTAAAGCATACAGAATATCTCATGACAGACAGCATGATTTTAAAGTGCTGCTGATGTAATGTCACTTATTCTTACGTTGATAGTTGCTATACAGTCATCCATGATGATCAACAAACAGAAACCCCTGAAACTATAGTACTGGCCATGAGTTGTCTATTAAGCATCATTCATGTGTTGTTGCTCTAATTTTCAGGCTGAAGAAAGGTTGCGTGGAACATTGGCATCGGACAAAAATGAGCTTCTGTTTTCAGAGTTTGGTCTGAACTACAACAATGAACCACCAATGTTCCGGAAGGGAACAGTCCTCATTAGGAAACTGTGCAAAACACCTGGAGATGGGAAACTTCGTCAGGTTGTACTTCCATTTTATACAGATCTGATTGGTGATGTGTTCTGGAAAGAAAACCCCGAGATTTTAGGCTTGAAGTCTTTACAGATTTACCACAACCCTACAGAAGACAATAACATAAACCAAGACCAGGCCAAATCCTCATCCAAACAAGACATTGCCGGATCAACTGCATCACCCACAACAAATGAACATGTCCCAGTTGTCTCTGAGAAGTCCTAACTGTTCCTGTCTAAGGTATGGCACCATAGTAAATTGTGTTCAGTGTATGAGTGATGTTACATATTGGGAAAGTTCTGAGACAAGGGAAGATCTTAGTAGGTTACTTCCATTCTGTATGTACCACATCAGATGTTTAATCATTGTCATAGACTCATCACGTATGCTGTAACATCCACCTGAAATGGACACTTTGTTCATAAGCTTGCAATGGTCAAAACAAGTACAGCCATAATGGTCACACTGTACAAGAACCTGAATAATCAATTGAGATACATCATATGTCAGCATGATACATTTTGAAAATTATGATATTTAACTGTATTCTATCAGTTAAGGTACAAGATATATCGTGCTTCTTGTACTTGGGTTTGGCAAGCTGTAAATACTTTGTGATTTTTGCTGTTGGGTCAGCCACATCTTGTGTTTCTGTTCTTCAGACATTGCGGTGTATGCTGCAGACACCTTCTTCAGGGTAAGAGTGGAGCATGGGGCCATATCACCTGACTCATCCGCTCTGAAGATGGTTACTGCATTGTATGCTGAAACTTGAGAACTTCCAACACATGACATGCTTGCCTGCATCATCGATTGTTATTGTGTCCCACTACTGATAAATGTTTGACTTAAGATCGTTATCCTTAACGTCAGAAACACTTTACAGAGGTCCTTGTTGTGTAATGAAAAAGCAGCATGTGTCTCCATCAAAACATAAGCATTATGTACATTAAGGAAATTCCTTTATGGTAACCTGCTGCATACAATTTTGGAATTGGTATGAATAGAACTGAGGCATGCCTTTGGGGGGTGTATGAACCACATGTTAACTCTAAAGAGTTCTGTCATATATGTGTAGACAGTGTAACATTATTTTTATACAACTAGGCAGGAAATGCCTCCTCAATTAAGCAAATTAATTATGTTGTGTTTAATCCTGTCAAAGATTTGCTATTTAGAGTAGACAATTGCTGTTATGGCAACAGCAATCCAACCCTTTGTGATCTTCAAGGCTGTCATTTATATATGGCATTTGCCATTAAGTTATGCACTAGTGTGTGCATTCAACACATTTGAAATCAAGAGGGGTTATTCTAAACATAATATGTATAAAGCATACAAGATCCAGTTGCAGCTGAGGTTGTATCGTGTCCATACTCTTATCACCCTTACTGCTGTCGTCACTGTACTCCTATTTAGACTGTATTCGTCTGAAGAATTGAGGGTCTATATCATGTATTTGATCTGCTCTCCACATGTTTTGCAATATCCTTTGCATGTTGGAATTTCTGTGGTTGTTTTCGGTTACATGGTCAATGCTCTATGTATCAGTTTATCAATTAAATTGGTCTTGAACTGAGTATTATTTGCACTAACATTGTGTTTAATTTGTGCATAAACAAGCCCAAATGGGTACATTTCAGTGGTTGGAGGATAAATGAAGAAATGAATGCCCCATGGACTTGGCCATGTTGTCTATCTTGTAGGAATCAACTCTGGATCTCTCATTATCTACTATGTCCACTAAATCCCTCTTGAGCAGATCTTTGCTATACTACACACACTAAACCAATCTCTGAATTGTGTCTTCCACTATGACTATCCAAAATACTTTACTTTTATACTACTCTTTACTTTGTTAAATAAGTGGCATAGTTCTTTGTAATATTTTTCACTACCAAAATACTTCAAAATCATGAAACTCGAAGTGAAAGGAAGAAACTGTTCCACTAAAAATCCATCCAATATTATGTCAAGGCTTGTTCATGTCAGTATTCTATTGATTTATGCAGATTATGAGAACATCGTAGTATTTCTGTATGCTTCAATACAATATTTTCAAATCATACACATACATATGCATATATATATATACACACATATATTTTTTTTTTACGTACAGTATATACAATATTTCTACACTAATCTTACATTTGTCCTGTGATGGGAAGAAAACTTTGTATTACCACGTAATATTTCACATCAGTAGGCTATAATACTTACATAACACATATTAGTGATCAAAAAACTGCAGCTAAATTTATTTTTTAAATGAATTAATTATAACAGATCATGGGCAGACCTGTACATGCAAGGTTCTGGGTTCAGCTCTTACACACTAGCACCTGAATCACTGGGGTTTGCAAGGTGTTCTTAGTTGTTAACAGCTCATGAAGTACATGCGCATTTTCTTATGTATATCATCATCAGCACTCATCTGAAATCAGAGTTAGTGACATCTACGTGGTCTGTGTAGTAATGTACAATTCACACTGACATTTTTGGAATTACCCCTCATTCAAGATAAAACTACTATAAGAACCCCCTGGTATGCAGAGATGTTGAGAAACTAACAACTGGTGCGCACAAATCATTGCAGAATAAAACTCTATAATAAGTCTCCTATGAGGGGCAGATGTACTTCCCAAGGAATATAATCTGACAAGCACAGAAAATCTGAGCAAAACAGATCTTTGCTGTAGGTGAATTATGCATATTAAAGCACAAAGCAAGTGGAGGGAATAAAAAACTTCAAAACTTTTAACCTCTATTGTCAAATAATGGGGAATTTTAAATCCCCAGGTACTGCAGGAATGGTATTACTACTGTAAAAATACTGTTCTCAACCACCTTAAAATGTATGCATAATGAATAGAAAATGCTTTTAATATATGTGCTCCATACCTTAGGAGTTCATACATGTAACTACTTAAGTCATAATAAACTTTCCTATCTGCTCCTGGAAGGTATTAAAAAAATAGTTTGTAACAGAACTGTGCAAGAAGGAAGTAAAGCTTTACGAAGCCAACCACGAAAGACTTTGCAGCTATTTAAGTACTTAGGATGTGTCTTGCCTGGCAAAGCATTTACATAAAATGAGCTGCCTGCTGTACTCTTTGTGCAAACCATGAAATAATGGATAACAACTTCTGTTCTATACAAAGCATCATCTTGTTCAAATGAAGCTAGAGACTAAATGGCTTATTCACAGTTACAGATCAGGGACCTGCAAATGTGGTATCAAAGAAACTGCCCATATACACAATAATTAGTTTAATAGCAGACCCAAAGATGATGAGAGGATTAAAACAGAGGAAGCAGAACTTGAGTTGTGAAGAATGATTTGGCAGCAGTTGAAATGCAAGGAAACAGAAGCAGCAACAATTAAGGAAGAATAATGCAAATATTATTAGTCTTTGGTCCACAGAGCCTAGCTGGTACATTGTGAAATTTAAATGTGGAAGAAACATTTATCTACAAGCCCTGTCTTAATCATTCTTTCCCTTTGTACTCATACTCTTAATTACATTAGGAATAGATGGGATACAAGGTGTGGAAGCCTGAAAGATGGGGAATTTACATCACACCTGTCACAAACACAGCTTTCTTTGTGCAAAAGACAAGTCAGATTCAGAACCTTACATGTGTCAAAAAGAAAATATACATGGCTAGTTTTTCCCACACACCAATTTCAGTAATACTGGAATGCTAATTCACTACAGTGCAACACCTACTGTTACTTCAGATTTAACATTCACAAATTATAGGCATTACTATCCTTTTACAAAGTTTTCTGTCATTTTTTAATGGGAATGACAGGAATGCATGATTTAAAAATATACATTTCATACATTTGCTCATTGAAAGCACTCACAAACCCCCATGAGGATTGGCAGTATGGTGTGTCCTTTTAAACGGAATGTGCTCAGAAGATAGGAATGTAATTGTCAATCTTTGCTCTATGTTTCTGAGCAACACATTCCGAGATCCAGACAATGTTACGGCATTCCTGCTCCTTCAGTTTAAGGTACGAGTAGAACACACCAAAATGGAACTGCTGGAGGAAAGCGTGGACGTTCAGCCGAACCTGCAATTGACAAATACACGTTAGTGGTATGCTCTAGGTATGAACCTGGTATTCTGCAGTGGAGGGGGAAAAAAAGTGTAGCAGCATCAAAATGCCATGACAGTGAACTGGAAAGTGTAGGGATGAGTCATACTTTACTTCAAGATTCTATTCCAGCATGTCTAGCACAACAAAACAAACTACACAAAACCTCAGCAAGATATGAGCCTGAACTTCCCAAAACACTACAAGTAACCTATACCCATGCATATCAAAAGATGAATTAAATCTTGTCTGTAAAAAAAGACTTCTACATCCACCATTAACATCCTTAGTCATCCCTCTGTGAACAGCTGAAGCAAGCAACATGCTGAGTATCTAAATGAAATCCTTCACCCAGAATCAACAGACTGGTAAGGACTCTGACAGAATACATTTTTTCATTCACTTCTTCATTGCAGTAATGAAGTGTATTAAATTCTTCCATGTGATATGCTCTGGTTACAGGCAACTTGACTGGATTCACACTTTGTATTGTATTGACTACACATGTGTATACACTCAGCTTTTCTCAGAGTAGTCTGATCTATATTAGTTCACATTTTTTCAGTGTATCACAGGATGAAGTGCTGGCCTTCATAGGTCTGTTGCTTGCATCATTCCTGTTAAACATGTGTGATTTCTTTTACTTAAGAATATTACCGAATTCCTACAGTAAACATTGTCATATGTCAGAATGCTTATAATGATTGCAATAGACAAGGGGTTCCTCAGCTAGCAAACCACAGATTTTCTGAGAATAATACAGCATGGAGAGCTAGTATAAATTTACAGAAAAGCTGCTAGATACAGAAAGGCCAGTGACATTCACAAATTAAGACTTATACAGTGCAGTGATCTGTTTCTGCAAAATCTCTAGTAGTTTTCACCCTAACACTGCCAAACATGACCTGCCAGTGGTACAGTGAAATGACCCATAAACTTGAGTGCAGTAAAGAAATGTGTATGTTTATAATACTGACCTACCAAAATGCACATTCTCAGTTGCCATGGCTGTCATAGTCATAAGATAGAAAGAAGGAGCTGAGCTCAAGAAATGCTTTTCTAAAAAATCTGTCAAAGACACCAACTGAGGTACTTGCAGTATGATTTAATGTTTATTGGCCTACAGGGCATTAATTGCAACAGTGTGTAAACAGTCCAGCTGGCTTGACTGTTGCAATATCGAAACACAAAACAATTTTGAGCCAGCCCAAGATACCTATGATAATTATGTTCACTGCTGGAAATAGATCACCAATTTGCTTTTCTACTGTGAGGTACGTATGGCTACTAACCCAAGGACAGCATTCTAGTCTGAAATAATTATGTCCTCGTCACCAGTCCATACCATTTAGCACCTTTTCAAGGTTCTGTTAGCTTTCAGATGGCAACATCTGTATGGATGAGAGGGAAGACTAATGAAATACAGTAATAAATAAATTAAGCTTAATCATGTATTGGGAGCTTCTTGTTAGGTTTGTGGCTGCAGTTTATCACAGACATGTTACATGAGTGGGCAAGAGTAAGAAACACACTACTATCAACTGAATACAACTGGTTCCATTGTGATTATGGAAGGTTTCAGGAATAGAGAAAATAATGAATGGGAACTAATTCTTGAAAGCAGGTTTGATCATACACTAATCTGTTTTTGAAAGTGGGTTTCATGAAGAAATTTTTCTACTGGCTCATAACACTAACATCACAAGAGGCCGAGATAAAATATAGTCAAGACTGTAACACCCATAGAATTGTGGTAATGTCCAACCTGTCATTGCCAGTCTCAACTGACTGAGGACATAAAAGGCACCCAATGTGACCAAAATCCAAGTAACAAACAGTTTGTGGCTAAGATGAATAAATACTGCAACCAATATTTGGACTGACTCTGCACTGAATACCGATTTCCTTATATGACTATCACAGATGTATTTTTGTCTATAACAATACAAATGAGACATGAAAATTTACTGGCCTAATCTTAAAAAGTTAACCTACATAGAATTTCACATTAATGTGATAAGAAATGAATGATTTTCCACATAATTTTCCTAAATTTTGCGATAATATGAATCGACCAAATAATAATAATACAACTATGACACTCCTTTGCAAATTGGATCTCTCTTTCATAAGCTGAATAATGTGTATGATATACTGTACAGTAGAGTGATGGTAAATATAAATGCTTTGTAGTACAAAACTATGCAATACAACCAACTAGCTCAGGATATGAATGTACACTTATAAAAGAACTGAGAAAATGTAACACAGGTAATGAAAATTCTCCCTTATAGAGTAGAAGGGGATCAGACTCTACTGAATAGGCACTTCAATGTACCATCATATCATAGCAAAACAGACCATCATAAATTCTGCATAACTTTGGTTCAAAGCATGGAAATCAGGGCAAGGGTGGTGCCATGTGTACTCAGCTGAAAAAACATACAACTACAAATTATCTGTGCAAAGTGTAAAGGCAGCCTGCAATTACACTTGGCTTTTTGTAGTTACCATGCAAAGGTAAACTTCTAAATCAGAACTGTGACACTATATGGAAGGAACAACATTTTCATAAATGCAATGCTCCAATTTGGAGCTACACAATATTTTCCTGTACTGCAGTGTCCTACCCACATTACTGGAAAGAATGATTTTTATTATAATAAAATATGGCACTAAAGAATTCAGAAATGTATTTACTATTTTTTAAAGTATTTTCACTAGTTTAAGCAGGAACAGTTCCAAAAATATACTAACAACAATACTAGATGAAACCAAGAAAAAAAATCTGCCCATCTTCACCAGAAGTGACAGCGCAGCTTTCCAAACAATAAAGGTTAAATGGTCAGCTGTAACATATAAAGCTACTGGACTGTAACTAGGACATGATTATCTGATTTGAAGCAACACAAATTACCTGCATCCTATGGAAGGATTATGTAAATAATGTATTTATGTAACAGGTCACTGGAACAAAGAAATGTAGACCTACTGTTGAATGTCTTTAATCTTTTCACCTTCTTTTGTGGCCTGGAGGTGATGGTGCTAAATACAACACACTATATTTAGTCTGTATACAAACAAGATCTGATAATGCACTGCTGCAAAAATGTGAATACACAGTTGTAACAATGACAGTCTTAAAGGGGTCTTTCCGTATTTTGTTGTTGCAACTGCATACATACTTTTGAACACTTTAAGATAGCTATGTATTTTCAGATATATTTCAAAGCTGAATGATGATATAAAATGATTCCTAAATGCAACCAATGCATTTTTTTTTATATTCCAGGGTTATATGACAACATTTGCAAAAACCTACAAGTTAAAGTTCAACTCAGTTTGCAGAAACATGACAAAAATAAACATATAAATAAAGACCAAATAGCACTGTAAATATCATACATCCTCTACCTAGTAAAATGCTTCTAACTCTCTGCTAGCAGAACCCCCCACGATCCAACATAACTAACATCAAAACCCACCAATGGACACAATACTGAATCTGTGAGTCATGCTCATCCATTTCCCATACTCACCACCCACTTCCCTGAGATGCCTCATATTATCCCCACCACCTTATTTGTATTTTATGTACCAATGGTGCGTGTTCTTGAAGTGGAAATATTCTCACATCAATACTGTACTGACAGGCAAGATTCAGAACAACACACCTGTCAGCTGTTGCCTTGACTAGATGTGGTGATATTTTATTAAGTTTCGACAGTTAAGAATTTATTTCAAAGTGCAGAATACTTTATTAGAGCTAAGACACACACATGTGCATGCAACACATACATACATAGTGCACTCCTTTAATCTGGCACCCATGGGACCGGTCACGTGTATGAAAAATTCTGGATTATTGAAAAGTACCTGTACTGCCCTGTGTTGTTACAGGTAATTTTTTGTTTCTGCTCCTATATTTGGGCTGCACAACTAATCAGAGGAGTATTACATTTGCATATCTCCTTCAACTGCTGGTACAGATACATCAGGATCCCCCTCCATATTTACTGGAGTCTCTTCAGTTTCTACCAGGGATTGTAAAGGACCTGGACATAGTGGATCAGGAGTCTTCACAGCCGAAGTAGCTGATGGAGACGGGTTTAGGAGACACCACAACAGTCTATGTAGATACACTCTTGGAGGCCTTTTTGAATACTTGGAACTGATTTTCTCAACTGCCGAAGTATCAGAATTTCTGGAGTAGCTTCTGGATTAAAAGCATTCTACCAAATGAGTTTTTCAAATTACTTTGATATCAACATGCTTGTGAAAGCAAGCAAGCCTACAACAATTTTGTCTCTTATGCCCATCTTACACAGTAACATGTAATGAAAACCCCATACAGTTGTATCTTTTAAATTGCAGTAACTGTGTCTATGAAACAATAAATCATGTGCTGTGATCATATGAAATGATGTGGAAATTCCTACTATGTATATTCCTTTCCTGCAAGCTTCAAGTGATGCCAATTTTAAAACAGTAGTTATGAGATGCCAAACGTTGTGTGGTAATTTCAGGGCCAGCATATGGTGACTGAGGAATGAGAAAAACTATTATGTGGGGAGGGGGAAGGGAAAAAACCACACACCCAAGCAAACCGAGAACTGAAATTGGGTAATTACAAATAGAATGGGGTGAAGTTATTTTAAGTATGTGCCATAATTTTTTCTATCTATGTTAGTAATAATTATTATTTGTTAGACATTTCCACTGAGAAAACATTTTTTGTTGTAACTGCAGTAACGAACACAAAGGTTCACATTTACCTCATGCTCAAAAAACTTGTCCTCCAAAGTTTTTTCACCTGGGTTGTTGCCAGCTCCTTCAAACAATGCACTGTATTCCTGCAAATAACAGTTCAGCTTCACAACTGCAACCACATGTAACCTCAATATGACAAGAATGCATCAAATTTGTAACAATGACTGTTAAAACACGAATATGTGTTATTTGGCAACTGATGAAATGCATGCCATTTAAGCCTGTCCCAACTCCTAATGACATAAAATGGCATATTCAGAAGTTCCCAAACTTACTGCCAGAAATGAAAATGGCAAGTAGTACACTGTTCTGCCTGCAAACACCAAAGTGCAATATATTCTGAGTTAGTCTAATGACTTTCATAGTTATAACACCATACTTTTCTTCCTTGTGTGTTACAGGTGATAGCAATTTTCTAATGGCTGACTTTCACAATGAAAGTGCAATAAGTTTTTTGGCAAACTTTTGAAAACTGCATTAAAAAATGCATGAAGCAAAAGCTGGGTTTACTTTTGTAATCCAGATATCAAAGAGCAGTCCTCTAAGTGGAAGAGCCCATACTCTCCATGTTCAACAAAAGCAAGGCAAGTCGAATCAAACATGAACAGCACACTGGTGATTTTTTTTTTTTTTTGACAGTGAGGGCACTTTTCAGCTGGCATATGTGTCGTCAAGCTAAACGGTTAACCATCACTACTACTGTCAGGTTTTCCAATGTCTGAGGAAGTGAATCTGCTGAAAACATGAAAGATGGTGGAACCTGGACTCCCTGATTGATCATGGCAATATACAAGCAAATACTCTTCATCAGTGCAACAATACTAGGCCTCTAGAAACATGGTCATGGTCTCCCATCCACTTGATTCTGCCCTTTGTGATTGTTTCTTGTTTCCAGCAATGAAATTGCAACTATGAGGGTGTCATTTCCAGATGTCCCTTAAATTCATGATCAATCTCTAATCATCTATGCGTGATTCCAAAAATTCAATTCCAGCAGTGCCTGAAAATCTGTGCTCACTGCACAAACTTAAAAGGTGAATACCAAACCCAGTCTGGGAATTTTTGGATATGCCCACATACATAATATGACACCAACATTTAATAAAAATTAATGGAGTTATGACAATATTTCAGTATTTTGTGGCAGTAGACTATACACTATCTGTGACAAAAGCTGGCACAACATGTGATGAGCATTAAGGCAAGACCTGGAAGCAAAAATACTAGAGGGAAAGTCAGGCTACAGTAAGAATGAGATTAAAAGGACAAGATATAAGGCAGCCAAATAAAGCAACACTGGAAAGCATAACGACAACTGAAGAGAAAAAATAGGGAGCTTATACAAAAAGCAAGAGCAGACAAGCAAGCGGAATACTTGTGGAAAGGTAAAGAGGTAAGTGACACAGTTGTGACAAAAGAAAATGCAGCCATACCCAAACATCTCTACAAAATGATGTAATACAGAGAATGCATCATTTACTATTTGAAGACATCAAATATGCAATCACCAACCCTGTGACCCTCTTCTGCCTACAACAATGTGATTCACCACCCATAACTAAATACATAATAAATGAACTTACAGCATAATATTCTGCTACAGCTTTCACTTGCTCATAGTCATCTGCTCGAGCCAGTGCTGCCAACCCATCAGGATGCAACTTACCACATCGTGGGTACAGTTTGGCTCGATCATCCTTAGTTAATTCTGTACCAAATGAGTTGATGGTGATGATGATGGCCCGCCGATCTGCCTCAAACTAAAAAGATAAGATGATCCTTAAAAACTGGACAAAAAATGAAAGGACACCAAAAGAATAAACCCCCCTTCTCCTTCTTCCTCACCAACTCTTTCACAACAATTTTACAGCAGACCTTCAGACATTGACAAGATAGGACATACCATACTCTCCACATGTTATACAAATGTGTCTCATAATAAGAGTTTTATAAGTATATAAGAACTAAGTGAATCAACAGTGGGAAGTAATCACTTTCCAAATGCCAGTGAAAAGCTATGGAACTATTTATAATCTCTGATACACTTAGGTTTTTTTAAGAATGTTACTTCTAAAATTTTGCTTCCATATAAAATCTAATATTATTCACTTCATCCCATTTCAACATACTACAAACAAATACTATTTTCAGGTAATCTAAAATATCAAAACAAGAACATCCGCACCGAAGCTTCAAGAAAATTCCACCCTCAATACGTGAGACCAATATGAAATTATACAGGCCATCCTCTGAAGAGTTATCTATGCTTCTACTGATTGTATGTTTTAACACTGACCACATCATTGACCTAACACACATTAATCTGAAATGCCATAGTGAAAGCATTCAGACTTTATAGTTTTTCCAGACTAGGCAATCTGCCACTGCAGCATCATCAAGTTGTATAGAAATGGAGTTACAAAATGGATACCAGTGATTCATTCTCTGAGTAATGTGATTGGAGCAATAAGCTCACCATCTACTTCCATGTGGTGCCTATGTTAAGGTGTGGTGCAGGAATGGACACTTCACCTATGCTATATTTGCACTATCAAACCAGCTTACAAGCACTGGCCAGATCAGATCGCTGAAAGCCCAGCAGAACTGGCTCGATCAGCTGACTGACAAAGAGTGATTGTGGCTGTCTTGCATCTTAATTTCAATGTCAAAACAGATCTGTTCATCAATGGCTAAAATATAGACTTTAAGTCAGGCAAAGTGGTACTGCAGGCTATGACACTCGTGTCATGTTCTTGTTGGACAACCATGTCATAACACAGAAGACCATAATCTGAATCTTCACCACCATAAACAATTCAAATCCTAAAATAATATAATTTACACATAAAATGAAGACCCTTTAAAATGACTTTCCTCAGGGTTACACTAATAAAAAACATTTCATACTTTTAAAGTGCCAGGTTGTATGAGGGTATCTGCAGTTTTAGGACACTAACTACATCCATCTCAGCATTCTTTCCCACCTAAACGTAAATAATCTTTCCATTCATTACTTACAGCAAGAATCTCACACATTACATCAGCAGTGGTACCTCCAAGCTCCTTGCAGAAGTTGAAGAATGCTTCCAGGTATGCCTTGTACAATGTATTACGAATAATCTCAATGTTCATTTCATCCAAATCTTGCTCACTAATGCAGTCAACAAAGAATGGAGCTGAAACAAATAATATTAAACTTCATCTATGGCTGCTAATTCAAATACTAATTCTATATAGAGTCTGCTTCACATACTTCAGAGATACTCATCATAAAAATCATTGTCTTCATAGCACAAGTTTCATCACTAGAGCCTGCAATGGGACCTCATTCAGTGCAGTTCACCCAGATTCCCTGTGACCAAATTTATGATCCTCTCATCTGTGTCTCATGTCTCAAACGTGCTATGTTTTCACCAAGTTTTCTGACCCACCATTAGCTGTTACCTACATTACTACCCTAATGCAGAGACCTATGCTGATTATATGACGTACTGGCTTGTAAAACACCCAAACAAAATGTTTAAACAAAGGGTAAAATTGTTCCTGTCTACACCATGCAGGAATACACAGGCAGAAGTGGTGTAGCTCCACTCATTCTAATCTTTGCACTAGATGGACTTTTGTGGTCAACTGCATGCCATAACTGCTTTACCCTTGGAAAAGAGCGCAGATAACCACTGAACAGGAGGTTGGATGGGCCCCAAATCCACTCTGCCTGTTGTGGACAAGAAAACAAACCCTTGCCACTGGTGGGATTCAAACCCCAGGGTGTCCAACCCACAGCCTAATCACTATGCTGTCTGTACTACCCTGACTCCCCCAGAATTGTTTAAATATTATCAAACGTGGTAACTGGTAGATGCAAAATTTAACTTACAAAAAGCAGCAAGGTAAAATATCGACAAACTATGTTAAGAGCTTTAAAGTGCATAAAACTACCCTTTCAAGAGAAATGTATACATGGTACTGGGTATAAAACCTGAAGTAAGACAACCATATGGAAAATCTAAGTGTAGACAGAGGGATAATATTAAAATGGATCTTAAAGGTATAGGATGGAAGGGGTGAGGACTGGATTCATATGGCTTGGGACAGAGACCAGGGTGAGGTCCTGTAAACGCAGTAATCAATGTGAGATTTGAAGTTTTAGAGCCTTCACCAAAGGGACTAACAGACTTATACATCTCCACCTGTCTCCTGCATTTAGCATTTCCCTTGGTCCTCTCAACCTATGAAGATGAAAGCACCACATCCTTAAAAACACTGGGAAACACTAAGCCAGCAACAAGGAATCACACAAATCTGAAGAACTGAATCCTCCACAGTACTGCTTCTTTAGGAATTTCATGAGTAACTGAGGATCATAATGAAGTAGGATGTGTAGATATAGACTGGATTCATCAGGCTGTGGAGAAGAAGCTGAAGGCTCTTGCATACACAGTAATGAACTTTTGGTTCTGAAAAAACATGGGAATTTCTTCACTAGCTGAAAAACCATTAGATTCTCAAGAAGGACTTTACTCCATGGAGTTTTGGTTGGTTGTTTGGTCAGGGGGTTGGCTGGTTGGTTGGTTAGTTAGTGAGCTAGTTAAACCTGTCCTTTTAGGTCTTCTGCTGGAGATCAACATCTGTTTTATAACATTCAAATCAATTCCACACTGACTGGCAATTTGATATTCAAACAAAATAAATGAATTTAACCTGGTAGAGTGCCATATATTGAACTAGACTCAGCATAACAATTTTAAAGTCAAACAAAATAAACCAGTGCCTAGTGTTTATGTGTTGTAAATTAATGAACACTAAATCTGGTCTTTTATTAAATGCAGTCCTACAACTCAGAATTCAAAGACAATAAAATAAACACATATCTTGATAATTGTTAGCAAAGGGGGAAGAAGCCAGCACTGTGCACACAGCACCAACTGCCCTCTGTGTACTTCAAAAGCACTGTCATATAAACTGCAGTGTTTTTCAGTTTCTTTTAAGCAATGCAGTGAAGTAGAATGTCAAAACCATCTACAAAAGTAACTAATTGCAGGGGGAGAGAGATTATTAAAAAGAATATTAAGCATTGCAATGAATAAGCAAAAAATAAATGCTCATGCGTGCCTATTCAGAAAGCTTCATATAAGACAGATGTGAGTGTAACCACAAGCAAATACCAAACAACTCACAGGGAAAATATGCGAAAAAACTGTAGGACTTTCAATTTATATGTAAGATTAATATATTAACATAATAAATAAATGTAACAGTAGTAATAAGATTCTATGATGTAAGTAAAAATGTGAACAACAAAAAGTATAACAACAGAGGATAAAATGATATGCCCATTTGAGAAAGGTCCAGGACATACTGATCCAAATGTATCTCAAATGTCGTGTTATACATACATTTACTAATTTGTATTTCTTACATATGTAAAATAACTGCCTGTTGTATGCTACTACCACCATCAAAATGATGATAATTTGTTACAGGCAGAGAAAAACTTGCAACATTTCAGCAGACTACTTCAAACAATAAGTTCATATGACAGGCTATACAAGAGCTCTATGTTCAAAAAATGTCATGCCCACAGTGCTACAATGCACAAACTTTTCTATACAATCTGTTTTATGCAGCAAATTAAGCCTGGCATCTTATGTTCCACAGCATGAGGTGTAAGGGCTAAGTGTATTCATGGCTAAAGGTGTTATGTGTTAAACACTGTAGTCAATTTCCTTTTCTATGGCCTGCAGGATCTAAGAAATATATTTCACTGAGACTTCCTTTTATTTGATAATGGCTAAAACATTTTACATATTAAAAAATTCAATTACTCTTTTATTTACATATATGTGGCCTTTGTTGGAGTTGATCAATATACTGTCAACCAGACTTGCAGAAACTTTCCACAAATCTAGCAGACACCTCAAGATTCTAAACATATGAAGGGTTGCATAAAGCAAGTTCCATAATGAAGACCCACAAAATATCAGGTGACACCATATAAAATGTAGTCACCTGGGATTTGTGCACTCCTGCTATCAAAACATCCAAAGTATACATGCTATGATATAGTGCTGGTGAAGATAATGTAGGCCACATACATCTAAAAATAAAAACGTTTCTAACAGAACACAACAAATTACAACCTAAGAGAAATGAATTCAACCATTTTAAGAGAAGTTTGTTAAGAGTGACTTGTTTGGTATACACTAAAATTCAAACTACTTATTAACTGACCAAATATGCAGCGAGACATTTTGTACTTTGTTTTTTATTAAAGACAGGAAAAGAACTTTATCCTGCTCCTAGGGGCTCTACAAATAAAAAGTACACCTACACTCAGTTTTCTATACACAGTCTCCTTTGCTTTACCAACAGTCCTGGCAAGTTGACAAAGGGATCCAGCATCACAATGCCACAGCAAATGTATGCCAAACAGAGCAAATGTACTGAAACAAGTACGATGCTGCCTGAGCCCAGAAGTGACTGGACCATGCTCAGCTATCAAGAAAACTGGTCACTACAAATGTATGAAAATAATGGACCTGTATAAGTCATTAGTTTATATCACAATATGATTGTACATACCCAGTGGAGTGTCAACAAGCACTGCATTGTATAGCTCAGCAGGTGTGGCTGCAACATGAATGGCTTCCATCTGCTCAAAGCTGCCCAAAGGATGGCACTTGGGAATCAGCTCAGAAATGGGTCGGTGGTGAAGGGTGCCAGTGATCAGCAGAATAATGTTGTCAATCATGTAGCTGTAACTATGTAAGACAACAAATACTCTCTGTTCATTGTTACCACAATACCTTTCTTTTGACACCAAACTCTTGGGGTCCAAAAATCAATGGTGGAATACTCCCCACCCCTAAACAAATAACTGTAAGTAAGAAAACAGAACACAAAAGCTTTTAAGACAAAAGAAATAAATAATGCTAGGTTATCTAATTTTCTCTTGTATACTTAGAATAAAGAAAAGAAATTGAGCTGCTGGCTTTCAGCTTACCTAAATTGCTTCTTAAGAGGCTGAGGCTAGCAAATCACAGACTCCCAAGTCAGGCTACAATATACAAGATGTTAAAATAAATTCTATACGATAAGACGGTATAACTGTGTCAAGAATGTAACTAGTTGTAGCTTAAATGGTCAGCATTTAATCTTCAGCAGAAATGGGCATTTTTTGCTTCACCACAATGTTGACCAACTCTGGTGCCCACTCCACCATCCATCAACTATATCCTAGGATCTCCTTTTTTGGGGTGAAGTAGCTGAAGCACAAATCTAACCATGCACCTCTGCTCAGCCACATGCCTTACAAGTTTGGAAATAAGAGCAACTTACCAAGAGCAATGTACTATTTTACAATGACTCTTTAGACACCAACTGTGGACAGCAGCAATAAATTTTCAGTACTTTACTAGTACTTAGATAAATTACTTTAGTTCAGTAACAGCCTTCCAGTTTATGGCATTAACAGATAAGTAATGCTAATAACAAGTCCACAGAATTCTCTGTGGAGAGACCCAAGAATCCATAAAATAGTTACAGAATAAATGAACTACATTAGAATATAAAATAAATGCACACATCACAGAACAAACAAATCTACCATCAAGTTACCAGGGTTTTTAATTTACTAAATCTAAGCCATCTTAACATATTTATTTAAAAAAAAATGAACATGGTCACTATAACCTAGAGCAATACTAAGGTAGAGTACATTTATCTTCCATAACACTGGCACTTTTAAACCATTTTAGCCTTTTTATTCTCACATTACCTATGCAACTGCCATTCAATAGTGTGGCATATTTTTCTGCTAATACTACTCAGTCTTAACAACATTTTCCTCACATGTCTCAAAGGACAATTTGTGTACTAGAAGCAATAATGAGGAGGAAACATGCCAATAAAATGATAATCTATCTATCTGCCCGGTTTTTTTAACAGCTGTTGCCGTCTTCCGGAAACCAAACGCCATTCCTCTCAGTTTCTCCACTGATCTGTTTCTAAATTTCTTGTTGTCATGGCTGCTTGTACTCCTTCCATCCATGTTTTTCTTGGACGTCCTCTTTTCCTTCTCTCCCGTGGTATCCAATCCATAATTAATTTTGGTATTCTCTCATCTGGCATCCTTTTGATGTGGCCATACCATTGTAGTCTTTTCTGCTCTATAATATCTATGATTTCCGGCTTCCCTTTCACTCCCATTATTTCCTTTGTATGTTCATAAAATGATAATATGTACTCAAATTTGTATCCTGCTCTTAATGTTGTCGTGTAAGGAAATCATATTTGAAGTACATTATACAAAATGACTGCCGCAGTAGGTGACATGTTAGTTGCCAGAGATCAGTGCTGCATACTTTCACACACAAGCCAAAGCCAAACATGCAGTTAATTGGAAACATGGTGGATTCATTTTTGAATTAAAATTCAGGCTTTATACACACACAAACCCAAAGCCTGATATTGTGTTACACGTGAAATGACATATTCCTGCTATGTAAGCACATACAATTGTTCAAAAATGTTACGTTATTGATCATGATACTGAGTCTATATGGTGTCTGTTTGGTTAAACTGTCTATTGCATGATAGTTGACCAATCAATATCCAAATGGTTTTGTTTGTAACCTTATGTGGATCAGTGGAATGTGCATAAAGGATAAGAATAAGGATGTAATTCATCATTTCAGTGAAAAAAATGAGGAATAATTATCCGTGAAAAACCACGGTCTGGTACATATACAAAATGAAAACATAATCCTATGACCTTGTCATAGTCTACACACACAAATCCAAACTGCAACCTTAGCTATTATACTGGAATACTCACTCACCAATACTACTTCTGTTAAAGGCATAACATTGGAATGGTTGGTGAATTAAGTATCATAAACAATTTAGTATTAAAAAGGAAATAAACTACAAAAATATCATGACAAAGGGCAAATTAAAGTCAAACAAAACACCAATTTCGTGACGGCAATAATTTCTGCTCATTAAAAATGTCATTTTCAATTGATATACAATGCATATTCCCCTACAAAAGATCTGACTGACTCAATCCATTAGCACAGTCCTTCTTGAGAAGCTAACTGTTCCACAAATTGTCAGGAAAGTCCCTGCATTTTAAGCAGCCAAAATGTTCCTTAACATGTTCACAACAGCCTGACATTTGGCCATATCATGAGCCATATGAGTCCAGGTCTTAGCCTCCCATACAATTTATTTTAATATCCATACTAATATTCTTCTTCTACCTATGCCTAGTTCTCCCAAGAAGTTCTTTCTTTAGGATTTAATATTTGACCATGTGCCTTCTATCTTAGACTCAAATATCTTCTACAGCACCCTGTTCTCAAACATCTTCACACTATGCTCTTCCCTTCAAGTGACTTTCATATACTTTAATCCTTCTATGAAGCATATGTGTATACCTAAATCAGTGCCAGAGAAACTGAATGTAACAGTGAATGAATAAAAACTAAATTTTTTTTCAAAAGCAGGTAAAATAAAAATGCATTTCCTATGCCATATGCTGCATTTTTTATTTGCAATACATACGTTATAAAATCCAGAAACGTTGACAAAGGTTCTACAGCATGTTTTCTCATGTGCTGGAATTCAATTACAAGTTTCTCACGAAGTTTGTCGTCAATGACAGATACTTGTAGAGGGCTTGGTTCATTAGCAAGGAAACTTCCATAATCAGTACCTTGAAGATGAAGTTTTAAATCTGAAATACAGCGTGAAGGTTACTCATTAAAGTTAGAATTGTGGCAAAATAAAAACAATTATACATAAAACTATTTTTTCACCTTCTAGCGTTTCACACTGAACAAGATTCAGGTAGTCGGACTGCCTCAGAATACCACACTTAAATCCTCTACACAAGCCCTCCAAATATCCGCCGTCGATATTGAATATACAACCGATCATCTTATCCTTCTTCTGCAATACAACCGAACCAAACCGTGTATCCCTTTATGCGCACAGCCTTTACACCTCTCTCCTAATCATTCACCTACTTCAGATCATGTGACTGTCACTTGCAAACAGATGATCTGTGCTTACAAATGTTGAACTCCTTCACAGAGAATATACAGCAAGCGAAATGTACAATCTTCTTTGCTCTTCGGGTTGTAATAATTCCATTGATGTTCCTCATTTCTCAAGTGTATACCGCATCCCATTCTTCTTCTTCTTATTCATTTTCTTTTTAATGTGATTTACCATGATAAAACACATTTTCTTCAGAGAACTTTGTGCAGTCACGCTGAAAGATATGAGTTTAGTTTTTCACATCAGCAGATTATAATCATGGCTTTCTGCATTATTACAACTACCTTCCAAAACTCGCTATTGATTGAACGAGTACGGGTAGACGAGGAAGAAGAAGTGAGAACATAGGCAATTAAGTCTTTGCCATGGGTTAGATATAGCTCCTGGCGACAGGTGGGAGATAGGCATTTCGGTCAGCCACACACCACGTAATAGGGTTGGGGACAGGAAATGTCCAGCGTTATGGGTCAGAAAAGTAAGGAACCCGTACGTGTCACTTCAAGCGTAATATGAAGCTTTTTGGAGCAAACAACACTTGTATTTGTCATTTATTATGTAAGGATTGCATTATATTTCGCAATGTATCTATGCAATTGATGGCATTTCGTGGAATTGAATTTATGTGCCAAGTCTGGATTTAAAAATAGCAGATCTCATAACTGATACGCCACCAAAAAATCGTGTGATTACACAGTCTATAAAGTTTTTTTTTTTTTTTTTTTTTTTTTTTTGCAACTTTCTTTTTTTTTTTTTTTTTTTTTTTTTTTTTTTTCTTTTTTTTTTTTTTTTATTCCCCCGGCCCCCCTTTTTTTTTTTTTAACCTTTAGCCAATACGGGAAGGTTTC